>Ga0247610_10000649_pt1 | contig 47567 bp, 21 predicted proteins | sample 174DNAGHGhighgp2_FD_193483 | JGI IMG/M metagenome (GOLD analysis project Ga0247610, IMG submission 193483) | Sheep rumen microbial communities from Palmerston North, Manawatu-Wanganui, New Zealand - 1742 DNA GHGhigh gp2 | ecosystem: Host-associated > Mammals > Digestive system > Stomach > Rumen...
TATGGATTATGTAAACTATTTTATTAATTTCTATTATGGTGAGAAAACCTCTTTTGAAGAATGATAATCGTACCAAGTTATTTTTTTACGATTACTAAACAAGCCTTAAACTTTGTTGCACCCTCAGCGATGCACCAGAAACTCCACAGCCTCCATACATTTTGCATGGAGGCTGCGTTGTGAGATTTCAGAAAATGTCAATCTAAGTTCCTATTTTCGAGTAATCCTGGCTGGGACGCTGTCACCGCCGCTGAAGGTGATGCCGTCCGCGCCGGTGATTTCAACATTCAGGATGTTAGTACCATGGAGGATGAGGTTCACCAATGCCGTCACGTCGGTCACGTTGATGTCTCCGTCGCCGTTGACATCGGCATGGTTGATGACGAATCCTTCTGTTTCCTTGCCTAAGATATGATTGACGAGTATGGTCACGTCGGTCACGTTGACATATCCGTCGCCGTTTACGTCACCGTAGCTGACAGTTGCTGTGAAATAGGCGTGGAAGGCATTGATGTCCATGGCGTTTTGGGAATAGTGGAGTGCGTTGTCATCACCGAGATACAGGAGTGTCTCGTCACCGTTCTCGCCAATGCTGAGAGGAGCATACAACCCTTTGAAGGTGATCACGTCGGTGCCGAAGGTGCAGGCATCGGGTGAGGTTTTGCTGATGATCACGTTCTCGAAAACTGGCTCATGGAGGTTGTGTTGATGGTCGTTCACATAGTCATCCGCTTTCCTCCACTTAATGAGATAGGGATAGCCGGCCTCGATGGACGTGGTTTCAACAAAGTCAATCGTCAGTGTGCCTTGGCTGTATGATGTGCCTTCGAGCGTCATCACCTTGGCCCCTTCCAGTGGCGTGCTGATGAAGTCTTCGACATCGAAGGGAAGGCAGAGCGTGTTCCACGACCCATCTTTGTAGAGCGTTCGTCCGGCGAGGATGGCTTTCACTTCCTTGCCGGCATGCTCACTGATGACGGCGCTGTTGTCGGCCACGTCAATCAGGTTGATGACGGGCGGAGGCGTGGCCATGATATACAGACTGCTGAACAAGAGGCCGTGGTCGTAAGCAGTGATGCCGCTATCGTAGGCGGCGCACATTTCGCCGAGGCCTTCGGGCTCCACGGTGTAGGTGTAGCCGAGCGAAACTCCTTCGGTCAACGTGTATTCATTGCCGGCAAACTGGCTGTCGATGAAATAGTTGTTGCTGAACTCATCGTCCTTAGCCACTTTGCCGACAATAGCTCCTTTGTTCCAATTGCCATTGATGGAGGAACCGATATAGAGGCAGTCCATGACCGTACAGTTCTCGCGGTTGCTGATGATGCCACCAGCGATTTTTCCGGCACTCACCGAGGCCGCGCTGATGCAGCCCTTGACGGTGATGAATAGGTAGGCGTTAGCGCCAACGATACCGCCGGCATGATCCACGCTGGTAACCGTCACGTCGGCACCTACGCTGCATGCTTCAATGTCAACATTCGAGAGGCCGGCAATGGCTCCCGTGCTTTCAATGATGTTCCCGTCGACTTTCAACAAGGAAATGGCGCCGCTGAAGACGTGGCAATTCTTGATGGTGTAAACATCATGATAGCCCTCATCTGCGTATGCCCGAGCCACGAGGCCGCCCACGTCGCTTCGCGGGCCGTTGACGGCAATGATGTTGGTGAGTACGATGTTACGGAGGTTGGCATTCTCGATGCCACCGAACAGGCCTATCGCCTGCCAGTTGGTGTCGGTGGGATCTTCTATGGCATAGACATTGTCGATGACATAGCCTGCGCCGTCGAAGGTGCCGCGGAACCTGCGTCCGTTATCCGAGTGGGTTCCGATAGCCTTCCAGAAGTGGTCGCCGAGGTCGATGTTGTCGGTGAGGATGATGGTCTTGTCTTTGAAGTCCTTGCCCGCATTGACCAAATAGGCGAACTGTGCCAGCTGCTCTGCGGTGCTGATGGTGAACTCCGTGGCAGAGTAGTCGGCGCCCCACGTCTGGTCGCGGTATTCTTCCTGGCTCCAGAACACGGGTGAAAAGGTGTAGTAAGTATTGCCATCGGCTGCGGTGACAATGGCATAGCCATCGTCGCCGGGATTTTCGCTATAGGCTTGCTTGCCCTGTTCGGTTCCTATGGGGGTGACATAATAGCAATTGCAATCGATATGCAGGTTCCTGTCATATAGGTAGCAGGCGAAGGTTTTGCTGTTCTCGCCACTGATGGTGACGGCCGTGGGGTTCAAGAGACAGTTCTCGAAACTGACCTCATCATTCGTCCATCCCACGAAGCCACCGCAGCCATTGGTCTTTTCGCCTAAGAGGCTACCGTCGAACCAGCTGTCGCGTATGGTTAGTCTTTTTGATGGGTTGCCCACAAAGCCACCGTGTCCCCCCTCGCCGTTGACGGTGGAGTGGATGGCCACACTGCTGCGACAGCCCTCAATGAGAATGCCACTGCTCCAACCTGCAATACCAGCGGCATGTTGATTGGCGGTGTAGATGTTGCCATCAACGTGCAGGTTCCGGAAGGTCGCGCCGTAAACGTAGCGGAACGGCGCACAATACGCTTGGTCGAACGGCTCGGCGTCTGTCCCGTAACTGACGGTCAGCGTGTGGTTGTCGCCGTCGAAAGTGCCGTCAAAGGACTGTATTTGGCCCTTGGTTTTGACACCTGCCATGGTGTTGACAGAGATGTCGGCACCAAGTTTGATGAACTTGCCTGTGAACGTAGCTCCGTTGTTGACTGCATTGGCGAAAGCGTCCCACTGGTTGGCAGTGGTGATGAGGTATGGGTTGGCCTCCGTGCCGTTGCCTGTGATGTCTGTTTGGGTGGTTGCCACGGTCAGCATGTGATTGGTGGCCTCGCTGAGGGTGTAAGGATATGCTCCGTTGGATGAGGCTGTGATTTCTTTGCCATCGACATAGACATGTTCGATGGTTTGCACGAGTGGCTCTACAGCACTCACGTTGATGGTGAATGTGGCTCCCTTTGGGGCATAGAAGCTACCGTGGTGCTCAACGCCCTGGGTGCCCGAATAGCTGACATTCACTCCTTTGGGCAGCGATTTCGGCTTCATCTCGTAGGCGCGTACATCGCTGCTGCTCAAGCCGCTGACCGCTTCGTCGGTGTAGTAAGTGTTTTCATATTCATAGGAAGAAGTTATCCTGCCGATGACAGCGCCTTTCTCATTTCCTGTTGCCGTGACGCTGTTTCCTAAATACAAGCAGTTGGTGACATACGCGACATTATTTTCTTTATAGGCCACTTCTCCCGCGACGCCGCCTACTCTATTTGCACCGGAAACTGTGGCATGGCTGACCACATTGAATAAATTAGATATCTGTTGGGGATAAATACTTCCGATGACACCGCCTGTAAAGTCACGTCCGGAGATACTGCTGTTCTTTAGGACAAGATCCCTGATATCGCAACCCTTGCCATAACCGAAAAGACCATTGAAGTCTGCGTTTGGCCGGTTGACAATGATGCCACTGATGGTGTGTCCCCCTCCGTCGAACTTCGAAGAGAAAGGATTATCTATCGTACCGATGGGCGTCCAGTAGTGTGCACTCATGTCGAGGTCGCGAGTCAGTTGGAAGGTGAACCCCCAATACTCCGTCGCCCCGGTGTTGAGGTTGTAAGCCAGAAGGGCGAGGTCGGCCTCGTTGTCGATGTAGATGATATTTCCTTTTTCGCGGAACGTAGTGCTGCGGTTTTCTGCATCCATCCAATTGCCCGTGGGGACGATGTCGCCCACGATGGTGACGTTGAGCTTCTCTCCGAATTTGCTCTGAAATGCCTGTAATTGGCAGGATTGGACATGCATCTTGGTAGCGTAAATGTAGTCATCGGGATGGTGCTTGAAATCCCAGAGAGTACCTTTCCAAGTCAAATTCTCGGCTTGGGCATGGCAATACACGTCATTCAGATAGTCGCAGCAGTAAAACGCGCCCTTTGCAACATTGGTCATCGTGCTTGGAATGGTGACTTTGGTGATATGGGCATACTGGAATGCATAGGCGTGTATCTTCTTCATGCCGTCGGGGAGGTTGACTTCTAAAGCGCCCAAATTAGCGAAAGTATAGGCTCCAATCTCCGTCACGCCCGGCTCGAAGAACAACTGCTTGACGTTGTCGATTTTGGAATGCCAGGGTGCACTTTCTGATGGGGAATAGTTTGCCATGGCACCGTTGGTGCCTGCCACCGGACTTACGGTGAAGGTGCCGTCATTACCAAGTCGGCAGATGGTGTTTCCGCTGGACCATTGTAATTCATTCGGGTCGAGGGAAACAGTTACGTCGTAAGCGGGCTTGTTCACATAGTAGAAACCGGCTTGGTTGCTGCTGTAGTCGTTGTCCATGGATAGGCTCACAGGGGTTTGTGCCCATGTCGTATGTGCAGTCATCATCACCACCATCAGCAGCAGTGTGCCGACAACGCTTTCCAGTTCTTTTGTCAAAGTTTTTTTCATATGGTTAGAGTTTTTGGATATGCATTTGCACATTTGCAGGCAAATATACGATATTTTTGACAATATTTGTTATTTCCCTCCAAATTATTTCATTTTCATGTGATTGATATCCTTTATAATCAAGGGAACACCCTATGTGTGAGACGACTCGTGACGAAAGTAGACCAAAAGTAAATGGCGGTACAGAAAATGGTTTTAACCCGACTTCAAGGGTTAGAATTTATTTTGTTTAAAATTTTTATCAAAATCAGCTAATATCCTATAGATTTTGTCGGTTTTGCTGTTATTTCGACCAGGTTATGCCCAAAAACTGATTTGTCGTATCCAGCGGATAATTTTGAAAGTTGTACCTTTGCGTTCGCAATGAGGTACTCCATAGTAATGAGACATAATCCTGCGACAGGCAAGGACGAGGGCTATTACCGCCTGATAGAGTCCTATCGCGACGCTGCGGGGCGACAGCACAACCGCTGCCTGCTCTCCCCTGTATCACGGGGACGGGGAATTTGATACGTTTTTGAGTCTTCTTATGATGCTGAAGCCAACTGCTGAAAGTTTGGACAGTTGTCTGATTCCTGCTCCTTTTTTCAGAACGGAAATGAGAATCTTGTCCCTATCCTGTTTGGGGAGAGATGAAATCCTTTCGATGGGCATCCCATGGCATTCTTCCAACAACATCTCCGTCACTTCCAAGTCAGTCGGCGGGACGACTTTTTCCAGAGAGGAGCAGTCGTCGTCAACAGATTCACTAACCAGTCTGCACAAATCATCCATCCCTATTTGTTCGAGCATGAAGCTTGTCTCGGTGATGGTGTTGACACGGCCTTTGTCAGACAAATAATCATGCCAACTGCTCCAAGGATATTCTTCAACAGTTTCAACTATCCCAGCCTTCACAGGATTTTGGTGAATATACCTGAAAAGTGTAACCACATAATTGAAATCGTCCACAGGCTCGCTTTTGAACCTGTCTTGAAATAAATATCCGCATCTGGAATACTTGGTGTTGTAGTAACGGGCATAAGATATTGCCAAAGGCTTGACAACATCAGAAAGTTCCCTCTCCCTCGGAGCGAGCATGAGATGAACATGATTGGTCATCAAGCAATAGGCGTAGATGTCACACAATGGTGATGCAGGTTCATTTTTCTCGTTTTTGGGATGGGCAAGAAGATGAAGCCTTTCCAAAAAGAAAAGGTAATCTGATTCTTCATGAAACAAATCCTGTCGGTTTATCCCACGAAGCATAACATGGTAGATGCCGGTATTACTATGTCTTCTCGCCTTTCTTGCCATAACGATCGAATTTTTTGCAAATCTAATTCTTTTTTCTCGTTCTACAAAAGGAAATTGAAAAAATGTATCAATTTCCCCGTCCCCGTGATACATTATATAAATCAAGGATCGCATCACTGCGCCCCTTGATTCATTCCCGGGATTCTTTATTAACCTTTATGAATTTAACCTTTATGAATTATAGTGTTTCCATGATTATCCAGTTGAACTAATTAACGCGTATAGCCTATAAGAAAAAGCGTTGTATGATGGACAAAGTTACACATAAAGCACGATAAAACCCTCGGTTAAATCCGGAATTCGGAAACCGAGGGTTCAACTCTCAAAATAGTTTGAGAAAAACGCAATTATGTATGGGGTCAAGATCTTCAGTCTTCTTTCCGCTCAAACGTTATTTCCTTGCGAAGCTTGCTGAGATAAGTGGGGGTGATGTTGAGGAACGAGGCGATGTCTTTTAGCGAGAGCATCTGTACTACCTGCGGACAGCGTTCGAGCAACTGACGGTAACGTCCTCGTGCGGAGTAGCGGTAATAGTCAAGGTCGCGAGCATAGACCATCTTGAAGAGGTTCTGCATGAGTTGCATTCCTATGCGCATCCGTTCCATATCCTCGTCAAACATGCGTTGCAGCTCCGCACCCTCAATGACTCGCACCACGCAGAGCATGTCAGCCTCGATGGTAATCTCTGCCTTATCACCATCCAGACAATAGGGGTAGTCTGCCACGAATTCGCCTTCAAAGACGAATCCCGTGCAGTAGTCCTTGCCCTCTTCGTCGTTGTGAACCATATACTTGAAGCAGCCCCGTTCCACATAGCCAATCCATCGTGACGGCTCCCCCGCCTCCTCCAACGTCTCGCCGCGTTCCATCGTCCTTCTTTCACCATGCTCCATGCAATAGTCGTACAGGAACTGCAAATCGAGTCCCTCCTTGTAGGTGTTAAAGTGTTTTTCTTCCACTGTCATCAATTTGAACTCTTCCCTTTATATTTTGAAGTCTTAATTTCTTTACCGAGGCCAAATATACGAAGTTTATTCCATAAGAATAAGATTAAACCCAACTATTTTTGGATTCCTGGTGCAACTCTCAAAATAGTTTGATAATTTATCAGCCGTTCTCCAATTTACATGGCTATTTCCAAATATCTGCGTGAAGGATGTTAAAACCTGGTTAATGACATTTTACCCCATTTTTGAACAAGTAAAATGCATCAAATGTCGGTTCTTTTTATTCCGCTCAAAACCGTTTTACTTTTCCCAAAGTTCGGGAAAAAGGCGGGATGAGAGTGAATAATACCCTTGCAAATCCTTGATTTAACGACATTTAAGAATAAATAACATCATCAGAAGACTATTATGCTAGCGTTATGTGATGTTGCCACATAAAACGACACGAGGGGAGCAAAGACTTGCTCCCCTCGCATCGTATAGATGATGACTTACAGGTTCGGGTTGATTTTGTTCCACTCGTCGATAGGCGGAACGATGTTGAGAGTGACGAGTTCGTCGCGCATCTTGCAGAGATGCTCGTAGGAGGCGTCGAGTTTGGCGTTCTCCTCCGGTGTGCCTTGCGGCACTTCAAACTTGGCTCCCTCCGGTGTGAGGCAGGTCTTCATGGCCATCATGATATGGTCATACTTGTCGGTCTTCACATAGGTGCCCACGGGGAAGCGGAATGGCTCACCACCCATGGCGGCGCGAATCATCTCCACGGAGAGATAGGAGGGGCTTTGGAATGACGAGCGTCCACGCAACTTGATGATTTGCGCACCACCCTGTGTCACATCCTTCTTCATCTGCTCCCATTCTTCCACGGGGAATTCATCGGTGCCGATGATGTCGATGAGCTTGCGGCCTGCTATTTCCACGTGGCTGCCGAAGACGGCCATCTGCTCGCCGTGGCCTCCGTAGGTGGCGCATCCGGTGATTTCATCCTGCATCACATTGAACTTCTTGGCCAGCGCCGACAGCAGACGAGTGGTGTCAAGGCCGGCGAGGGTGGTCACCTGACCGGGTTTCAAGCCGGAATAGAGCAAAGTCACCAGACCGGTGAGGTCGGCGGGGTTGAAGATGATGACAACATGCTTCACGTCAGGGCAGTATTTCTTGATGTTGCAACCCAGTTCCTCGGCAATCTTGCAGTTGCCGGCGAGAAGGTCCTCACGGGTCATACCTTCCTTGCGGGGAGCGCCTCCACTGGAGATGATGTATTTGGCGTTGGTGAATGCCTCGGCGGCATCGGTGGTGGCGGTGATGGTGACATTGCCAAATCCGCTCTGCCGCATCTCTTCAGCCACTCCCTCGGGAGAGAAGACGTCGTAAAGGCAGATGTCGTTGGTCAAGCCCATCATGAGGGCGGTCTGAACCATGTTGGAGCCAATCATGCCGGCTGCGCCGACGATAGTCAATTTCTCGTTTGTCAAAAATGCCATAACTATGTTTTGTTTTTGTAAAGTAATAAATGGTTGATGTCGTGATGATGTTGCTATGGTGCAAGGACTCGGATGTCAGCGCACATCAAACAGTTTGATGAAACCTGTCATCGTGAATACCTTCTTGATGTCGTCATTGATGTGCTCTACAATCACCTTGCCCCCTTTGGCGGCAGTCTCCTTGCGGATGGAGAGAAACAGACGAAGGCCTGAACTGCTGATGTATTCCAACTGTTCACAATCGAGGATGATTTCCTTGTCGGCATTCTCAAGCAAGGGGGTGATTTCCTGTTGGGCCTTGACGGCCGACGGGGTGTCCAACCGCCCTGCGATGGTGGCGGTCAAGCCTCCTTGGTGTTCTTTGATGTCCAATGTCATAGTACTTGCGTATTGATGACATGCCCTCCGTGCGGAGGGCATGTATTAAGGGGATACTAATTGGAATTATTTGATCAAAGCCTTGCGTGCAGCTTCAATTTTGTCCTTGGCCTCTGCAAATTGGGCTTTCAACTCGTCCACCTTGGTGGCGTTGAGCACTTTCAGCGGCTCAAGAGCCTCGGCTACGGGCTTCACTTCGGGGTCATACTCTGTGAGGCGTCCCAGAGCATCAAGCACCAATACAATGTGATAGGTCAAGTCTTCAGCTGTCTTGTCGTCGACCACGGAGAGGAACTTGTCGGCATTTTTGTTGATGACAAAGAGTTGCTCCACCAAGCCAGCGGCGGCAAGCTGCCAGAACTGGTTGATGCGACCGTTCTTTTCCATTGCTTTATAAAGGGTGTCGGTGTTCTCGAAGAATGATTTGTTGACATCGATATCCTTGAAAGAGGGGTCGTCGACGTCGGCAGTCAGTTTGGCAATGGCCTTGTCATATTCTTCGACGGGCATCTCATAGAGGGCGGCAATCTTCTTGTCGACGCTGAGTGCGCTCAGGATGCGATATTTCTCAGTAAGTGTCTGAGCCTTTTCTGCCAAAGATGCTTCAAGGAGGTAGTCGGGCTTCGTTTGCTTCTCTTCCTTGGTCAGCTCAAACTTGGAGCCTTCCTGCACGAAGGGGAGTTGCTTCAGTTGACCCATCTTTTCTGCGATGGAGTCAATCTCCTGCTTGATTTTCTGCTCGACCTGGCCTTGTTCAAAACTCTTCTGCTCGGTTTTCTCCTCGGCTTTGGGGTCCTTGTTGCCTGTGAAGCATGCAGTCAAGGCGAAAGCTGCGAATGCAATAGCTAAAAATGATAATTTCTTCATTGCTTTTGGGTTTAAATGATTGATTTATTAGTTCTTGATTTAGATGTTCACATCAATGGGAAATGCCTCGCCCGAAGGTAATCGGCAAGTTCCATGCAAAAATAGATAAAAGTTTTGAGAAAAACATCATATTCCTTCCTCTTTTATCAAATTTATTTCATCTTTTTGTCGTTTTTTCTTATTGGGCCTCCTTTCTGACATATTTTCCAGGACAATCCGTCAACAAAAGGGATGCCGTGACGACACACATCAACAACATGACGGCCAAGTTGAACCACAAAGTCTTGACATGCCTGGACCCTACGATTTTCACACTGCTGTAAAAAGGAGCACGACCGTTGCGGTTGTGCGGGGTGAGGAATACCAGTCCGGAGCGAGGGACGATGTGGGCGTCCACCACGTCGAGCATTTTTTGCTGGTTGGCGCCGACGACACAGTCCTCCAGGTTCAGGTTGTAGTTGTCGCGTTTCAACTGCATCAACTCTTTCTTGCCGTGCTCGCGAATGAAGGCAGACACCTGTGCATCAGCCTGCAGCACCGTCTTGTTGCTGCGCTTGGCAAGGATGTCCTCAGCCTCTGCCATGTATTCCTTCAGCGACGCATAGGAATAGTCGCCTTGGTAGGGTTGCATGCCGCAATATTCCGTTATCAAGGGCAGGTTGGTCTTGATGACCTCCATGTGCGAGGGGTTGACGGCCTTGCCGTTTGCCTGTTCGCTTTGCATCGTCTCCAACTGTGACTGTAGTTCATACAGGTATCCCATGTTGTAGTATTGCGTCTCATATTTCTCCCGGTCGCTCTCGAAGAACATGGACTCGTAGGCATTGTCGGTGAACGACGTGACGGCCAGCGCCTCGTAGGCCCATCGCGAAGGGATGAGGTCGCCCACCAGCGGCACGTTTCCCGTCGTGCTCTTGGGTGTCAGGTCGGTGAAACTCACCACCAGCCCGCAGAGCAGTATCTGTGGGATGAGGAGCAAGGGGATGCAGATGTATATGGCCACCACGGAGTTGAGGCATTGTGAGAGCAGCAGGCCGGTCAGGTTGGCCAGGAAGGATGTGACGAAAAGGATGAGCCACCACTGCCAGAAGAGCCCATGCAGCCCCATGATGTTGTTGCCCACAAGGATGAACAGCAAGGTTTGCAAGAGCGACACCCCTGCCATGAAAACGATTTTCGACCAGATGTAACTTCCATAGGAAAGGTTGAGGAACCGTTCCCTTTTCAGTAGCGCACGGTCCTTGATGATTTCCTCTGCACTGCCTATCATACCTACGAAAGTGGCCACGATGACAGCCATGAAGAAATAGCTCACCAGGTTCTTGTTGTCCATCACCGTGTATCCCTCCGGTGGGGCGAAGCGGGTGAGCAGTGCGCAGATGACGGCCAGCAGCGGAGCCACCGCCAGGGTGATGCAGAGATACTGCACGTTGGTGGCCTTGGTCTTGATGTTGCGTTGCAGGAAGATGGCGAACTGCTTGAACGCGTTTGGCTTTTTCTGGTCTGAAGGCGGCACGTCGCTCACCGTCGGCGCTGCCATCTCCCCGCGATGGCTCAGATACAGCTCATGCCATTCCTGGGGTGTCTGCTTGCGCTCGTCGGAAGGCTCACCCGTGTTGCTGAGCGCTTTCTCATCGATGATGTTGAGCACCACCTCCGGGTTGACATTGCCGCAAGTGGGGCAGGCGCTGGTCTCCGCATCGGCATAGTTGGCGGCGGCCTTGAAATAGGTGATGGCATCGATGGGGTTGCCGTCGAACACCGGGTAACCGCCTTTGTCGAGCAGCCACAGCCGGTCGAAGAGCTTATAGACGTCGCTCGAGGGCTGGTGGATGTTGACGATGATGAGTTTCCCCTTCAAGGTCTGTTCCTTCAGGAGCAGGATGACCCTCTCGGTGTCGGCCGACGACAGTCCCGAGGTGGGTTCGTCGAGGAAGAGCACCGCCGGTTCGCGAATCAGCTCCAAGGCGATGTTCAAGCGCTTGCGTTGCCCTCCTGAGATGGTCTTGTTGATGGCCGACCCCACTTTCAGGTCTTTGGCGGCAAGGAGCCCCAGGTCTTTCAATGTCTTCACCACACGGGCGTCGATGTCCTGGTCGGACAACCCCTCGAAACAGAGTTTGGCGGTGAACCACAGGTTCTGATATACCGTGAGTTCCTCGATAAGCAAGTCATCCTGTGGCACATAACCAATCAATGCCTTCGCTTCCGGTTCAGAGATGTCGTGTCCGTTGATGGTGATGCTGCCTTCCTGAGGTTTCAGACTCCCGTTCAGCAGCGAGACCAAGGTGGTCTTTCCCGTCCCGGAGCCACCCATGATGGCCAGCATCTCGCCGTTCCTCAGTGTGAAACTCAGGTTGTGCATGCCGTTGTCGCTGTTGGGGAAGCGGAAATTGATGTCGCGCCCGCAGAATTCCACTTGCCGGGCCTGCGAGCCGTCGTTCTCATACGAATCGATGATGGAGGAATAGTACACCGGCTTTCCTCCGGCGCTTTTCAAGACGCTGCTCTGCTGCCACACCTGATAGGTGCCGGCAAGCACGGGAACATCGTTAAGTTTCACCGTGTCGCTGCCCATGTAGGTAAAGATGAGCAGTCCGGTATGCCGCTCAAGCAAAGTTTTCAAGGTTCCTCCGAACCCCTCTATATGATGCAACTTGACCCACGCCGTCTCACGGTTGTAGACATAGTCGGTGAAATCGTTGTATTGCTCGTCGGTGATGTGGAACTGCCTTGCCAGGGTGCTGAACATGTCATTGGCTTGCAGGCCGTCGTCACTGCAGAATTCCATCAGTCGCAGCAGCAACAAGGCCTCCTCGCTGGGACGTATCTTGCCGTGGAGGGCGGAGCAGATGGAGGCAACCGTCTCCTCGCTGTCGAGGTCGTCGGTCATCTCGTAAGCCATGCGCATGTCGCTGTAGAGGTTCAGGTAAAGGTCGATGTTGCGGATGCCGAAATGCCGGCGAAGATAACTCGAGAGCATCTGCTTGGCAGGTGTCTCGTCCACCTGTTCCTCTTTTCCGAAAAGTGCGAACAAGCTGATGAAGCTGGAAAGTATGATGTCGGTCATCTTATTGGGATTCGATTTTCTTGGTTAGTGTGAGGACGTTCTTCCCGTTGATACGCTCATAATTGATGCTGTCCATGATCTGGCGGACCAAATGGATGCCCAGTCCGCCGATGTCGCGGTCTTCCACAGGCAGCGTAGTGTCTATTTCATCCATGGAGGTAGGGTCGAAAGGCTTGCCGCTGTCGATGACGATGAATCGCAGTTGCTGGTTGCAGTAGTTGGCAGCGATGACAATCTCTCCAACCGTGTTGGTGGGGTAGGCATAACTCATCACGTTGACAACGGCCTCTTCCATGGCGAGGTTCAAGCTCATGGCCGTGCCCATGTCGATGCCGGCCTCCTCGCAGACCCCATCGATGAATTCCGCCAACAGCGGCACCTCCTCGACATTGTTGGTGAGGGAGATGCTGCGTTGAAGCTGTTCATCCTGATTCTGACCGTTCTGCCTTGCATATTCGATGGCAAGCATGGTCAGGTCGTCACTCTGTTCGGCATCACCTACGAAATCATTCACTTCTTTCATCATTTGTCGTATTAGCATTTGTGGTTGTCGTTCCGCCATTTGTGCTATCTTGGAGACACGCTCCTCTTCGAATTGCATATGGCTGGCATTCTCGGCCTCTGTCAGGCCATCGGTATAAAGGAATATGGTGGTATGGGGTGTCATGACCATCTCCTGTGTGGTGAACTTCTGTTCTCTGATGATGCCCACAGGCAGGTTGGAGTCACAAGGCAGCATCTCTATCCCTAACTCGCCGACCAGCATCGGTGCGTTGTGGCCGGCATTGCTGTAGCGCAGACGACCAGTGGGGAGGTCGAGCACACCAACGAACAAGGTGACGAACATGTCGGACTCGTTATCCTCCGACAGTTGGTTGTTGATGCCACCGACTATTTTGCCCGGATTGCTCTCATGGGCCGACAATGAGCGGAACAGCGCCCTGGTGACAGCCATGACCAGCGAGGCGGGGATGCCCTTGCCCGAGACGTCGCCGATGCAGAAGAACAGCTTCTCATCGCGTATGTGGTAATCGTAGAGGTCGCCTCCAACCTCCCTTGCCGGAATCATTTGTGCAAAGACATCGATGTCGGTGCGGTCGGGGAAGGCAGGATACTTCTTGGGAATCATCGACATCTGTATGTTGCGGGCGATAAGTAGTTCGCTTTCCATGCGTCCCTTCTCCTCGTTCACCGTCTTGATTTGCTCTATCTGCCTGGCGAGCGACTGTTGCATCGTGGCGAAAGAGTCGTGCAAGCGGAGCATCTCGTCCTTGGTCTTGATGACAGGCAGTTCGGCTTGGATGTTGCCCTTGGCGATTTCGTCGGCGGAGTCGGCAAACCGCGACAGCGGCTTGGTGACCCTGTGGATGGCCCTGCTGCATACAAAGGCAACGATGATGATGCCTATGAGAATGATGATGCCCAAAAGCTTGGCAAAGAAGTTGACGGGTTGCAAGATGTCGCTCAAAGGCACGATGATGCCCATCGACCAACCTTGACGTTGGAGGGGCGAATAGGAGACCATCATCAACTTGCCAGTCTCGTCCTCGACGATTGCCATGGATTTTTTCCCGGAAAGGATTCTATCGGCAATGACATCGTCTGTGGGCGGAGGCGTCCTCTTGAAGAAGTCGTAAATGGTCTCTTTCATATCCGTCTTCTTGTCGGGATTCACGACAAAAGTGCCTTTCTTAGTGACGATGAAACTGCGGGTATGCAACCTGCCTTCAAGGTCATTCCACGGATAGAAGTCCTTATTGTTCATGCTGTCAAGCTCCTGAGCCATTCGGGCTATCCTGTCGAGTGAGAGGTCGGCGGTCTGCACGGCAAACTTCTCTTCCTTGGAGTTGTGCAACGGCAGCGAGTAAGTGATCATCATCATCTCTCCCCCACCCTTGTCGACGTATGGCTCAGACCATACTCCCTTTCCGCTATCGATGGGTTCCACATACCATTCCTTGTGCAAGTAGTCATATTCCTTGCTATTGAGCATCTTGCTCTTGATGCCGGAAGAGTCGCGGTATGAATATGTGGCGAATTGCAGCCCTTTCAGAGGTTCGTATTCCGGATTGAGAGCAATGGCTGCCCCTATGATGCCGGGATTCAGTTGCAGGAGATGCTCCGTGGCGAAATATTTGCGGCCTTCCTTGCCGATGCTTTCCAGCGCTTCGGAGGTGTTGTTGGAGACAGCGGTCTCCACCACCGAGAAAGCATTGTTGATTTTCTCATTCGACACATTCATCGCCGTCCAGAAAAGCCCCGAAAGCAATGCCATCCCTATGCCCCAGACCATTATGACGACCAAGCTGGACACAAGGGTGAATATCAAGAGCATCGTGCCGACAACCCGCCATGTCAGGCGTACGGCAATCGAACTTTTCCAGCGAAAAATGCGAGGTAGTTTCATCTTACCGATTTAATGCTGTGCAAAAATAGTGAAATAATGCGAACCATCCAAAAATGTGTATGTTTTTCTATTCCCATGGCATCCATCTCACCCATCATTCCCATTTCTCGCATCAATCTTCCAATTTATCAGCGATTCCCTCCTCATTGAGTTTTGGATAAGTGATGCGTGTATGGTAAATGCTTTTGAGTTTGTCGGCGAATACTTGCTTTGCCACAGCAATGTCACGGAATGTGATGGGGCATTCCTCGAAATAGCCGGCCTTCACCTGTGCATCGATGAGTTCGTTGACTCTTTTGCTGATGGTCTCGTCATTGTAAACATCGAGCGACTTGGTAGCGGCTTCCACAGCGTCGGCCATCATGAGGATGGCCTGCTCTTTTGTCTCCGGATTCGGGCCTGGGTAGGAGAAGGGGGCGGGGTCGACGTTCTCCTCCGGATGCTTGTTCTTGTATTGGATGTAGAAGAATCTCGCCATGCCTCTTCCATGGTGCGTGCGGATGAAGTCGGTGATGACATCAGGCAGATTGTATTTCTCTGCAAGCCTGAGTCCCTCGGTGACATGGCTGACAATGATGCGGGCGCTCTCCTTCTCCCTGTCCTTTTCAGAGAGTTTGTCATGGGGGTTGACACCCACTTGGTTTTCCGTGAAAAAGACGGCGTTCACCATCTTCCCGATGTCATGGTAGAGGGCGCCCGTCCTCACGAGGAGGGCATCGCCCTCTATCCTGCTGGCCACCTCGGCAGCGAGGTTTCCCACAGTGGTGGAGTGGGCGAAAGTGCCTGGCGCCTTCTCGCTAAGCATCCGCAACAGTTCCTGATTGGTGTCGGAGAGTTCGAAGAAGGTGATGTTTGAGGTGAAATTAAACACCTTCTCTATGATATACATTATAGGGTATGCAAGAAAAAGCAGCACGCCGCTGGTGATGAGGCTGGCATACATCCCCATATCCTGTGGGGTATACGTTTTGCTGGAGATGAGTGTTATGCCATAATAGACGAGTGCGGAGCATAGTGTTGCCATGAAGGCGGCGTTGATTAGTTGGGAGCGCTTCGACATGTCATTAAGGGCATAGATGGCGGCCATCCCCCCCGCCATCTCGACAATGATGAAATCATACTGATAGTTGGCGGCGACGGCAGAGACGAGAACAGAAGTGGCGAGTGTGTTGAAAGCCGTTCGCGAGTCAAAGAACACCTGTGTGATGATGGGAACCAGGGCGAGTGGAAGGATGTAGATGTTGATGGTGGTATATCGCACCATCAGCGAAATGGCAATGGGGAAGGTGGCGATAAGCGCATAAAGCATGATGATGTTGAGGGGCTTGGCAAAGAATTTCCTTCTGTAAATCTGAAGATAACAGGTGAAAAGGAGGATGAACACGCCCACGAAAATCAACTGTCCGACGTTGCGGTATCGTGCGTTCTTGACATCATTTTTTTTATTGAGTTGTTCTTTCAACGACTCTATTGCCCAAGCTTGTTTCTCTTCGACAATCTGCCCTTGGTCTATGATCAACTCATTCTTTTTCACATCCCTGACGGATTCGCCAACGCCCTTGAGAAGTTCTTCCTTCTCTGTGGTGTTGCGCTTGACATCGTCTTTCAAGTTGGCTCTCACATAATAAGAAAGGTGGGAAGCGTTGAGTTGCTCGAAGTGCTCCTTAAGTTCTTCATCATCAAACAAGCGATTGTAGGCAACCTTCACGGGGATGATGCCGGCAACCTCCTCTTGTGACTCGAACTTGTCTTTGATAACGCGTATGACACTGGTGGAATCAAGGATGATTTTGTCGTAGTCGGCATCCTCCATGATGCCTTTATCATAAAGGAAATGGAGGCGTCGCTCAATAATGGAACTGTATTTTGCCAAGATGCTGGTGGTGTCGCTTGCCACGGCATGTTCGAAGTCGGCCAAAGCCTTCTTGCCCACAAGCGTGTCTATAACAAAATAAGGTTGATAGCTTTTGAGCAGTTCGTGCTTCTCTTTCTCTATCACTTCAAGCGACTTGAAGACTTCAAAATCGAATTCTGCGATGAGTTTGCCATGGGCCCAAGGCCTTCCCAGATCATAACTATAATTGACTTCGGTCTTCTTTGGCAACACCCATACGATGGCTATCGTAGTGATGGCGGCCACGATGACACTGGTGACTATGGAAAGCCATCGGGGGTGCTTTTTATAGTTGAGTATGCCCATTATTGTGCAAGTTTGGTTTCTTCGGGGGCGAAAATACGAAAAAAAAACAAGAAAAATGAAAAATGAGGACTTTTTATGATTGAAAAATAAAGATGGCGTGCGCTCAAGCCGATTTTAATCCACCTGAGCGCACACCATCTTCAAAGTTGCGGTTCAACAAGAGCAGACCAAGCATGCTTGAATTCTGCAAAGCGATAGCAACTTCAGGCGTAGCCTAATCTTCAATTTTCAATCTTCAATTTTCAATCTTCAATTTTCAATCTTCAATTTTCAATCTTCAATTTTCAATCTTCAATAAAGCACCTTCCGCGTTTTCCCATCTGGTGTGACGACGATGTTGATTCCTCGCTGGAGGGTCTCGCGCCTGACACCCTGCATGCTGTAAATGCCGGCGGGCAAGGTGCTGGTGAATTCCTGCTCATGGATGCCCGTGGCCCCGGTCATGTTGACACGGCATTCGAGGAGGAGGAACTCATCAAAACCTGTCCCATTGTTGAGGAAGCTGATGACATGGTTTCCTTTCTGCGTGACCTCGAACGGTAGTTCATACAATGTGGCTGAAGCGAGGTTGGCTGCAGTGCTTCCATTGGCGTTGGGTGTTGCTGTCAACACTTCGGTGGTGGCCACCACGGCATTGGAAGAGTTGAGGATGCGGACCTTGTAGGTCGGTTTCTCCTTCCATGCCGCCATGGCGAAGGTGAGTTTGTATTCACCCTCTTCAAGCAAGAGCGGGAAGGCATTCTGACGGCCATACTCACAGTTGTTCACACGCCAGTAGAGCGCCTTTCCCTGATATCCGGTGAAACCGGAGAAAGTCCTTGCGCCCGAAGTGTAGTTGTTGGGGTATTCATGCACGGCGTTGTCTTCCTGCACCACGCGCCATCCCTCGGGGATGGTTCCTGCCAGCACGTTGGTGAAGTCAAGGGCATAGACGGCACTCTTGTCGACAATCACGGGTTGGATGGTGACATTGTCATCGGGCATGAGGAATGTCCCGTCCTCGTTGATGATGACGTCGCCATGAAGTACGTTCCATCCTTGGAGTGCATACCCCTCGTCGAGGGTCACGGTAAGTTTCACTGTCTGTCCCTCGGCAGCGGAGTCGACGTCGGCCACCACATAGGCATGCTCGGCTTGCCTGACGGTCACTGCGAATTGCTCGCTCTCCACGTCGGCCGGGGTGTAGACCACCTGGTCGATGTACATGTTGATGCCGCTGGTGTTGTTGATGATCAGTTCATTGGTTCCCTCCACGAGGTTGGCGGTGAGGACAGCCTTTCTCCATTGGTTGACGGCGGTCTTCTCACATGCCACGGGCTGTGCTGCGCCGTTCACCTTGACGGAGAGGTTGCCCGTGCGCTGCGTGGAAGTGTAGCGAATGGCGATTTTGTACTCACCCGGGTGCTTGATGTTGATGCGGTGGCGTAGCGAGCCGGAGGTGTTGGTGCCCATGTCGGCGAAGCCGTTTCCGGCATGCCCCCTGACGTTGGGATACCATCCATAGGGGTCGGTGACGCAACTCTTGATGCTCTTGAAATCCATATCCTCCGCCTCGATGATGATTTCGCCTCTGTAGTCTTCCGGTTGCTTGGGAAGGTCGAGGGATAGTTCGGCGTCGTTGAGCAAGTCGGTGCTTCTGTCGGTGGCTGCTCCCGAGCAATTGACGGTGACATCCACTGGTCCGTTGTGCTTGACCTCGAGGGTGAACACCCCCTGGGCTTCGTCGAAGTTGGCGGTGGCGCTGGCTGTAGCCTGCTGGCGCTTGGTCATCTTGTAGGAAGGTTGGCTGGTGACACCGGTGACCACGATTTTGTCCAACACCTGTGCTATGGTGTCGTTCCTGTAGTTGTTGAGGTAGAGGTTGATGTGGTCGGCGTATTCCCTGACGAGACCGCTGCTGAGTTTTCCCAAGGTGAGTTTGAGGCTGTCGCAGGTGTTGTAGAGCAATGGAATCTCTCCCGTGGCGGTCTTCTTGGCGTTCATATAGGTGTACGGCGTATAGGTGACCAGCTGGTTTTTCATACGTGAGACATAGAGGTCTCCCTTGCTCACCTCAGGGTATTGCTCGTTGAAGTCGGCGACTTTTTTCGACTGCGTGTTCCATCTGGAGGTGTAGTTGGACTTCTTCACCTTGACCGGCACGGCATTGGCGGCATCGTCATAGAGTCCGATGACGAGGGGGATGGCGGCATAGCGTCCTGTCTTCTTGAAATAGCAGAAGTTGTCCATCCATTGTCCGTTGCCTCTGTTGAAGGGGTCGCTCTGCTTGTAAAGGCCGTCGTAGAGGCTGCCCCAGGTGGCGTATTTCTGTTCGTCGTTGCCTGAGTTGACATCGTTGATGACAACAATCTTCGTCTTTTCCACCACTTCTTCGCGTGTGGGGATGTAGATGGTGCCGTCGATGATTTTCCTGAACATGTCGATCCAGGCGTTCCTGAAGCCGGGGAAGGTGCCCCAGTTGCGGCGGGTGTAGCCCTCCACGGTGCTGTTGTTGAGGTTCTGGAAGTCTTCGGTCCAGATGAGTTCGGGACCGTCCCACACGGCGCCTCCGTTCACGGCGCACTGCTCCATCACGGTGCCTATGCCGGCGGCGACAGGATACTTCTTGCCATGGTTTTCAACCAGCAGCGAACAGAGGACGCCGTTCCATCCGCAGTTGTCATAGCGCACGCCGTAACTCTTGGCGAGTCCCGAGAAGAAGGGTCCGAAGGTGACGCTCTCGTTGTTGTAGAAGCAGGAGGAGGTGGTGTATTTGTACAGCCAGAGGATGGCCTCGGGATATTCCTTGCATGCGGCGAGGAGCTCTTTGTTGCGCTTCATCATCCCCATGGGGTTGAGGGGATGCGACCAGATGTTTCCACAGAAGGAGATGGTGAGGAAACCGCCATACTTGTGTGCCATGGGAACGAGCTTGGCGAAGAGGGCGATGCGTGAGGCCTGGGTGCTCGAACTGCGGTCGTTGGGTTCGTCAAAGCCCCAGAACTGCTCGGCGTAATTCCATCCAAGGAAGTTGGGATAGCGCTTGTAGAAATATTCGAAGGTCTCGAGGTCGTCGTCCTGGATGTGGGTATGTCCTCCACTGGCGGGCTGGCAGGTGAACCACATGCCGTTTTGCTGGCATACGGTGCCCCACGACTTGTAGGTCCGCACTGCGTTCTGCGGCATCTTATAGACATTCTTCTCCGTGTCATACTGGCACGAGAGGGACAGGTTCATGCAGACGTATGGCTTCACATCGTCGGGGATGAGGTCGATGATTTTCTGCGGGTCGGCCTTGTTCCACACGTCTACGTGTATGAGCCAAAGCGGGTGCTTGGAATCGATGGGACGGCGCGACTGCGCCGTCGTTGTCTGAACGCTCCACCATGCGACCAACAGCATGAGGAGAATGCGGGGTAGTTTGTAGTTCATGTTTTAGCTTTTTGTTTTCGCCGGCAAAGGTAGGCATAAAGCATGACTCACCCAAGACAGGACGTTTCAATGGTTTTTCATCTCGTTTCAAAAGCCCCAGGAATACTAGAAGCCCTAGGAAAACTAGAAATACTAGGAAAACTAGGAAAACTAGAATCCCTAGAAATCCAAGCAAAAAAAGGCGGGCCATGGATGCCTTGTCCATGACCCGCCCTGATGGGTGTTGAGATGAAAAATCAGTTTTTCATCATTTTCTCGAATCTGTTACTTCCTCACCACCTTTTCTACCCTGATGGTGCCGTCACTCATGTACTTCCTGACAATCATGATACCCTTGCCGGCAGTGACAAGGCGGCGTCCGTTGAGGTCATACAACTCCACGGCACGCACGGTGGCCGGTTTGATGACATTGCCGTCGATGTCGGTGAAGGCATCTTGATACAGTTGTCCATAGTCGACATACGGTGCGGGAGCAGCGATGAGCAGTCTCACGTCGTTGACGAAGGTGTGTGATGAAGGACCACCGTTCACACCGAAGGTGATGATGCCGTCGGTGACCACGATGTTCTCGATGGAAGCGTTGGCATAGGGGAATGACTGTCCGATACCCGGGCACTCGCCAATCTGTCCGTCCTCACCCTCGAGGGTGTCGGAGGTCTTGGCATAGATGTAGCTGTCCACGAAGTTGTTCTCGTCCTCGTTCATACGCTCGCCGAAGCCAATCTTCAGCGTGTAGACGCCGACAGGAGCGTTGTAGACGGTCTGCTCGACCCTGAAGCTGCCGCCCCATGTCTGGAACATGCAGTCCTCAGCAATCTCGTTGTTGCCTCTTGGCTGACCCCATCCCACGCTCAGGCCTGGACGGTTGTAGCCTTCCGGAGTGTACCAACCAGGAACATTCTCCTCGGTGAAGTTCATGTTGTCCTGCTGCTTGTAGATGTTGGGGTTCTTCACAAACACGGTCATGTCATAAGTCGGGGTGAAGGTCTCGAGGGTTTCCTCGTTGACCTGCTCGGCGAACAATTGGTTGTTGGGGTCTTTGAGTTGCTCATAGAGCACAACCTTCAGCTTGTTCTGGATGGCTTCTGCCAGGTCATCGTCGTCGGTGAGGGCGTTGTTGGCAGCGGCAACCAGCGGGTCGTCGCCAGCACCCAGGCTCTTGAGGGCCTCGGCACCCAGGCGGAGACGCTCGACGAGCACCTTCACACCAGTGTCGGAGGTCTTCGACTCACCCTCGGTGAAGAGGAGGTCGGTGGTGTTGACGAGGTACTGGAGTTCCTCGATGGCGGCCTGGAGTTCAGCGTCGTCCTTGATGACCTTGATGATGTAGTTGACAACCTCGGAGGTCTCACCGGTCTCAGGATCGGTCACGGTGCTGGTCTCCTTGGTGACATACTTGGCGGCAGCCTCCTTGAGGCTTGCATAGAGTGCAGTGGCAGCGAACTTCTTCTCTGCATTGTTGTCTACGATTTGCTGAGCCTTGGTGGGCAGTGCGTCATAGGTGTCGCAAAGCACGCGGTGATCCTTGAGTGCCTGTGCAGCAGCGTCAAGGGCGGCGGCGGCGTTCCTGTAAGCGGAAGGAGCAGTGTAGTTGGGGCCTTCAGCCTCGTACTTCTGGATGAGAGAATTCAGCAAGTCGAAAGCAGCACCACTATACCTGTCTTCGGAGTTGGCTGCGAGGGTGCTCTTGGCATTCTCCAGTGCGGTGGCAAGGAGTTGGGTCTCCTCGATACCAGCGACATTGGGCACATACTTGACTCTCGGGTTGGCGAGGATCACCTCGTTGAAACCACCCTGGTCGCCATTCTCGTTGGTGGCGGGAATCCATCTGAGTTTGTAGTTGCCAGTAAAGTCGGGCACGAACTTGGTGTTGAAGCTTGCGGCGCCGTTGACAGCACCGGTGCTTCCGTTGACATTGGGAGCGGTCTTGACCACGGTCTCGAAGGCAATCTCCTCAGACTCGGTGAGGATTTGGAACTTCATCCAACCGCCATTGTCCTTCCAGCCAGCAGCGTTGAAGGACACATCGTACTTCTTGCCTGCCTCCAAGGGGAGTGGGTAGTCGGTGAAGCAGCCATACTCCACATAGTTGTCGCGGAAATAGAGTCCCTTGGTGAAGTCACCACCGGCAGCGAAGTCGAAAGTACGAGCGCCTGAGCTGTAGGTGTTGGGAGCCACGCGCTCCTCACCTTCGCCGAAGATGACGAGGTAACCCTCGGGGATGCCGCCGTTGGGTGCAGATGCCAGGTAGTCGGGCAGGATGTCCTTCGGCACATCGTTCGGGTCGGTGTTGACCTTGCCGACGTTGATGGTGATGATGGTGTCGCCGTAGATGGAGTCATCCAGTCGGAGGATGGGATAGATCTTGGTGACATGGAGTGTGTACTCGCCATCAGCGAGATCATTGGAACTGTTGCGGACAAGAGTGACCTCTGAAGCATTGCCCTCGGCGGGAGAGATGCTCAGTGACTCGTTGTTGAGTTTGGCTTCCAAAGCACCGCAGTCGACATCCTTGTCAAACTTCAGCTTGAACTCCTTGATGCTGTTGGGGAGGTTGAAGGAACCATCCTCGGGGTCGGCCACCATGACAACAGGTGTGAGGTAGTCGTAAGGATAGCCGTCGTTCTCCTCCACTTCGGGGTTGTACTCGGCAACTCCGGTGAAGTTTTGCACATCACCACCGGGGCCCGACTGATAAGTGAGGTGGTACTTCTGGTCGCCTGGGTTGGTGAAGGTCACCTCCACCAAGTCGTTGGGCTCGACACCCTCGTTGAGGAAGATGTAGAAGCGTCCGTCCTCGAAGCCTTCCACGGAGTAGAGCTCCTTCACTTCGCCATTGACCTTTACGGTGACGCAGTTGAGCGGATACATCAAACGCTTCTGTCCACTGGCTTGCACGAGCTCCTTCATGTTGGTCTCGAAACCGAAGTCGATGAGGATGACGTCTTGGAGAACTCAGCCACTGTACCGACCTTGAAGATTTCAAACTTGAGGTTGTCGAAGAAGAACTGTGTGGCCACCTTGTTCTTGGAGAGGTTGAAGGCGATGGAGTGGAAGAGGCCGCCATTGCTATTGGGACCTGCCTGGGTTGCTGTGACAACGCCTTCGTTGGTCCAGTGCTGCCACTCGGTGGAGAAGTTGGGCGAGCCAATCATCTCATAGTGGATGTAATCGCCCGGCTCGGCATGGGCCTGGGTGTCGGAGCCACCATCCTGGCTGGCACGATAGTCGAAGGACACGCGCCACTTGGTGCCTTCGGGGATGTTCTCCTGGAAGTACATCCAGAACTGGGTGTCCCAATCCTGTGTGGGGTTGTCGGCAGACTGCACCATGATGCCACGGCTGCCGTCGACACCTACGCCTTCATAGATGACTGAGGGGAGGACTTCTGTCGAAGGAGCTTCCTTGGAGAAGAAGCTGGTGACGTCGTCACCCTCGAGGTCGCCGTTGACAAGGAGTTCGGTCCATCCCACCTGCTGTGCCTTGCCCTCACGCTCGAGTTCCATAGCAGTGACGGTGACATTGGCCCAGTTGGCGCCCTTGATGGCGTGGAGGTGGGCGAAGCCCTTGTCCTTCACCATCTGCTTGAGGTCGACGATGTAGGTGTCGCCATCCTTTGTGAAGTAACGGTCTGACCAGCCATTCTTGGGATACTCGAGGAGGTAGGACTCTGCCTCGTTCTCATTGTACTGGCCTTCATCCTTCGTGCGGTTGAAGAGGAAGCGGGGTGTTCCCTCCGTGCACGTGACATAGAGTTTTGAGTAGAGCGACAGGTCGGCGTAATTGATGACCGAGGGGTCACCATAGGGCTGTCCTGTTGACTCGTTCAACACGTAAGCACAATCGGCGGGACCGGTCTGCTGTGCATCAGCACCCCATCCGTCCCACGCGAAGAAAATGTCGGGGGTGAGCGGTGTGCGCTCGCCTGCATTCGCGTTCACCACGCCAAACACACATAGTGTCAGTGCGATGAAAATTTTGTAAAGCTTTCGCATAAATGAATGAATTTAATTATAGAAAAAGGTTGATAAAAAACTCAGATTATTCTGATTCCGATTATTCCGATTATTCGGAGTACTCAGATTGCTCCGAGTACTCCGAGCATCTTGTCAAGGTAGTGGCAGATACCAGTTTCTCCTTTCCATGAGACGGGCACGGAGTGCCTCGTCCACCACGCCGTTGCGCTTGGAGATGGGAACAGCGAGATATTCCGGTGCGTTGCGACGCATCGCGATTCTCATCAGGTCGTAGAAACGGTAGCCCTCGAAAGCGCCTTCAAGAGCCAGTTCGTTGACAATCATGTCCTCCACGAGGGGGATTTGGTAATTGACGGTGTCCTGGCGCGTGGCCATCGGCTCACTTGGCATGGGCAGTACGTAGAGCCCGTTGGCTTGAGAGTCGCCCGACCCGATGGAGTGGATGCCGATGGTGTTCTCACGGGTGAAGACATTGCTGTCGAAGGCGATGAGGTTGCCGGCAGCCACCTGCTCCGTACTGTCGACGTATGCCACCACGTTCTCCGGGCACAAACCGTATTTCAGCACGGCCATCGCCGACTGTGGCAGGCCGCAGCGGTTGAGAGCCTCGGCATAGTGGAGATAGATCATGTTGAGACGGTACGTGGCCACCCACCTGGAGGTGATCTTGTTAAAGTTCTGACGGATGGTGGACTCTTCCGAATATTCGTCCTTTCCTCCCACGGAGTTTTGGGAGAAGTTGGACCAGAGCCTGAGGTCGCCCACCATGACATCTCTCATGAGTCCCACCTTGGGAACATAGATGGTGTCGGTCTCGGTGTCGGTCTTGAACTCCATGCAATAGGTCTGCTCGGCCGACAAGTCCATCATGGCCTGGGAAGGCGTGACTTGGTAGAAATATTTGTTCTCGCGGGTGGAACCATACACGTTCGGCAAGTCGCTGACCACGCCGTCGAAGATGCGGTCCTCCATCGGGATGAGGCTGATTGTCTCGCGGGTGTTGGTGACATCATATCCATTGATGGGCGTGGCGAGGTTGAACTCAGTGATGTTGGTGTTCCATCTGGAGCGTGCCGACGCATTCATTGGCCTCGGTTCGTCCTTGTCGTTGAGGAAGTCATGATACCACGTGGCAGCCTCCTGGTAGCGTCCTGCCCAAAGGCAAAGGTCGCCCAGCAGCGCCCTGACGGGGATGAAGAAGAATTCGGAACTGATGCCGTTGATGGAACCATATCTTGGTTTTTCCACCAATGCGTAGGGCCTGAGGTCGTCGATGAAGTAGTTGCAGATGTCCACGATGCCCGACCTGGCCTTGTTCATCTCGTTCTTGGCATCCTGCTCCGTCATCACCGGCTCGGTGACCAGTGGCACCTCGCCATAGGCGAGAGCGAGTTGGAGGTAGGTCCATGCCCTGAATGCCTTCACTGCGGCATACTCAGAGGTGAAGATGGTCCTTCCCCTGCGTTGCAGCGTGGTGTCGACATGCTGGATGAAGTAGTTGCAATTGTTGATGACGGCATAGTAGTCGCTCACGGAATTGTACCTGTTGTCGGTGGTGACGTCGAAGGCAGCGAGCCTCTTGAGGTCGGCGTTGGCGGCGTCGGTGGTGGTCAGCAGGTCTCCTCTCACCTCGCCAAGAAGTACGGTGCGGTCGGCGATGAGCTGCATCTTCCCCATGATGCCCATGACACTATATACGGTGTCGGTGGGATGGTTCAGGGTGTTGTCCTCCTCAAACTCTACAAGCTCAGAGTCGGTTTCCATAAGGTCGGCGCAGCCGAAGAGGAAGGCCGACAGGGTGATGACTGTGAAGAATTGAATGATGTGTTTCATTTTCCTGTCTTTTTAGAGGTTGATATTGACACCGAGTGAGAAGGTGCGTCCCGGGGCGAGACATCCGAAGTCTATGCCTTGATAGAGCTGGCTTCCGGGCAATGCCCTGTCGGGGTCGCTTCCCAGGTATTTGGTGATGGTGAAGAGGTTGGAGGCATTACCCCACACGGTGATGCCCTGCAGGTATGTGCTGATGATGGGGAGGTGGTAGCTGAGGGTGACAGAACTGAGTCTGAGATAGCTGCCATCCTCTATCCATCTGTCGCTGAAGCGTGAGTTGCCCATCGGGTCGTTGTAGCTGACCCTTGGGATGGTGGTCAACTGCCCCTCGGTGTTCCAACGGTTGTTCATGGCCGTGGTTTGGTTGAGGAACAGGCTTCCTCCTTCGAGCAGCGAGCGCTGGTAGTTGTAGAGGTCGTTGCCGAGAGAGTAATTGAATACGGCAGAGAGGGAGAACCTCTTCCACGAGAGCGTGGTGAAGATGTTTCCGTAGAGGTCGGGGTTGGGGTCTCCTATGATGCATTTGTCGGCATCATTGATGACTTTGTTGCCGTCGAGGTCGGCGAAGCGCATGTCTCCGGCTTGGAAATAGCTGCGTCCACCCGTCGGCGTGTCGATATACAGCCCTTCGCCGGTGGCTTGCGTGGTGTTCTGATAGACACCGTTGGTCTTCCATCCATAGAAGACGCCCACGGGCTGTCCCACCTTCGTCAGGATGTTGGCACCATAGGCTTCCGTCTCAAAGGAGCGTCCATCGGGCAGTGCGGTGATTTCGTTGGAATAATGTCCGACGGATGCACCAACCTCCCATTGGAAGTCTTTGAGTGCAAGCACCTTTGCCTTGAGGCTCACATCGAAGCCGCTGTTCTCCAATTTGCCGGCGTTGGTCCAGGTCTCCTGCAAGCCGCTGGTCCAGGCGAGTTGCCTCAAGGCGAGGAGGTTTTCCGTCCAGCTCTTGAAGATGTTGGCCCGGAGGCTGATCCTGTTGTTGAGGAAATTGGCTTCCAGTCCTGCGGTCACACGTCTCGTGGTTTCCCATTTCAGTTCGGTGTTGCCAATGTTTCCGATGGAGAGTCCTGTGACTTCGTTGTTGAGCATGAGGTTGGACACGAAATAGCTTCGTGAGGCGGTGTAGTCGATGTCGTCATTGCCGGTGACATCGAATCCGGCATTGATCTTGAGGTAGTTGATGCCTTTCACGTTGGCGAGGAACTTCTCGTTGGAGAGCACCCATGCCGCCTCGATGCTGGGGAAGAGTCCCCACACCACTCCTGCCAGTTTCAAACCGTCGGCATCATCTCCGAAGCGTGAGGATGACTGGAGTGAGAAGCCACCGTCCACATAGAAGCGCTCGGCATAGTTGTAGCCTGCCACGCCATACCATGCGATTTCCTTCCACTTGTCATCGGCGCCACCGGTTTTCTTGAACTGCAAGGAGTTGCTCATGTTTGGTGTCTTGTCGTTGCCGGTGTTGTAGCCTCTTTGCCATGTGGACTTGTATTCGCTGGTGAGATACCTCACGCCGCCCCTGAAGTTGACGCGGTGTGCTCCGTAACGGTTGTTCCAGTCGAGATAGGTGTCGCTCTGGATGGATGTCTGCCTAGCGGAAGCGCTCTGCACGTAGTTCTGGAGCGTTGCACCCTCGTCAAGTCCCTTGATGGTGAAGGTGGGCACGCCCATGATGGGGAGGTAGTAGTTCTCGTTGGTGTTGACCAGTCCGAGGGAGAAATGCTCAGCCAGTTTGAGATGCCTGTTGAGTCTCACTTTCGGAGTGATGGCGAACATGATGAGTCGGCTGCCGAAGGAGTTGCGGTTGGTGCCGTCGCCATTCTTGAGGATGCTCGTCGGGTTGGCTAGTCTTCCCTTGCCTTGGAACATTCCCTCGAGGTAGTCGTCGGCCTCGGACAGGTAGTGGCTGAGATTGCCGTTCATGTCGTAGGCATAGGGTGAGAGGAAAGGAGCCTTGGCCAATCCGAGGAATGACGGAGAGGTGATGACGCCCTCTAGCGGGTCGATGGGTGCGCCGTCGTCGGTGAGCGACCGGTCGAGGTCGCTGTAGGAGGCGTCGAACCTGACGTCAAGTCCCCTGATGACCTCGATGTCTGAATTGAGGCGCATGTTGAACCTGGAGAAGTCGTTCTTCTTCAGCGTGCTGTTTCCCAGGGAATATCCCACGGAGAGGTTGTAGGATGCCACATTGTCACCACCCTGCACGTTGATGCCGTAATTCTGGGAGAAGGCGTTCTCATACACTTCCTTCGTCCAGTCGGTCTGGTTGTGATACTGCTTGTAGTAGAAGTAGTTGGGGTCATTGTTCAAGTATTTCATCGACCCCTGCAACTTGGTCTTGCCAGCGAGCAATTCAGTGGTGTAGAGCCTGTAGTCCTCGGCATCCATCATGTTGGGAAGCTTCGGCACCAGTTCATAGCGTCCGTTGATGGTCACGTCGATTTTGGTTGCCATGCTCTTGTTGCGCTTGGTCTGGATGAGGATGACACCGTCGGCGGCTTTCGCTCCATAGAGGGCGGTGCCGTTTTTCAGCACGGTCACCTTCTCGATGTCGTTGACATTGAGGTTGGCCATCATGTTGTTGTAGTAGCCGTCGTGGAGCATGTCGCGGTTGTACTGCATGTCCATGATGACACCGTCGATGACCACGAGGGGCTGACTGTTGGCATGCAGGGAGTTGATGCCTCCGATGAGCATGCGCCCTCCCACTCCGGGCAGTCCGCTGAGCGCGGTCGGCCTGACGTCGGCGGCAATCTGCTGTGCCACGAGTGGGTCGATGCTGACTTCAGAGGTGTTGGCAAAGTTGGATGCCTCTGCCATGGCGGTGGCGCTGGTGGCGGTTTTGTAGAGTTCGCCAAAACTTTCCGGGTAAAGTTTTCCATTGGCCACGCCGTTCCTCACTGCGCATTGCTCTAGGTTGTATCCGTCCACCCTGATGATGATGGAGCGGGTGTATTCCGGTGTCTTGAGCACGTAGTTGCCTTGCTCGTCGGTAAGGGTGGAGTATCTCGCATCGCCATAGGCCTGGACCATGACACCCGACAAAGGTTTCCCTGTCGCGGCGTCCACCACTTGTCCCGTCACGTTCTTCATGTCCTGGGCGGTCATCGATACTGCCGCCATCAACAATACGAAAATAAGTATCTTTCTCATTGTTCTTCGGATTTAGTGGTTCTTGGTCTCAGATAGATGCAGTCGATGTACATCTCTCGGGCATAGGTGGAAGTCTCTCTTGCCAGGATGGAGCAGGTCAGTTTCACCGTGGCCTTGATGTCGTTCTGGTCGAAGTTGCAGACGGGGAAATGGAAGTTCTCTGCAATCACCACGGTGTCCACCGCCTCGGGATTGGTCTTGAACTGCGTGTTGCCGCAGTTGAACGTCTGTTCGTTGCCAAGGGAGTCGACATAGGTGATGAGCGCCCTGAACTTGCATGGTTTCAAGTTGGGGTTGACGGGATTGTCGACCGACTTGGGGAGGATGATGGCGCAGATGTCGTAGTCGCCACTGAGGGTGTTGTTCACCTTGTAGGTGAGTTCCCAGTTGGAGGTGGCGGTACGTGGGATGACATGCAGGTACCCTCCCTTGGAGATGCTGTCGGCGGCAATGTGCCTGACGTTGTATTGGCAGTCTTTCTCCTGCAGGATGAGCTGTGTGGCCTCTGCCTCGCTCCAGATTTCCTTGAAATAGGTGTCTGCAGGATTGAAGGGCCACTCCTGGGTGACATACAACTGACCGTTGCTGCATTCCACCGGCATGGCTCCTGCCAGGATGCCTCCTTGTGCGAACGGCTTGTAGAAGACGTGGTATTCCGGTGTGGAACGTGTATATTGCACGGAGACGAGGGAGTCTTGCACGGACTTCTGGTCGGTGACGTTGAAGATGGCGTCGTCGAGGAGTGCGCGGGTTGTCCAATACTGCTGCAAGGAGTCGCGTTTCTGCACTTTCTCGTCATAGACGAAATGCTTGCTGGCCTCTGCCCATGCCTTCGCCCATCCCTGGTTGGAGGGGACGACCATCATGTAGGTGGAGTCCTCGGAGTCGATGTAACCGAGGCGTTGCAGTATCTTGTTGCGCTCGATGACCACGGAGTCGACATAGACGGGGACACCTTCCACGATGCCGCTGGAGACCGAGTGGTCGGCGTCGAAATAATCCTCTTGGTAGGTGCGGAGCACCGAGCCAATCTGATTGAGCCCGGGATTGTTGCACAACTGCTCATACAGGCTGTAGCGGTAGGGCAGCGGGCCTGCCGTGACATGGAGCACGCCGTTCTTGGCATGGTTGTTGGGGGAGACGACGCCGATGCCCTCGATGGCGTCTGCTCCCACCTCCACGTATTTGGAGTTGAGCAGCAGCATGTTGTTGGGGACGGGTGAGACGGAGCGTAGGGTGCGCGAGAGGTGGTTGAGCACGAAGAATCGCTCCACCACGGAGTCGCCCTGGTTGGTCTGCACGAGATTGAGCAACGAGTCCTTGTTGAAAGTACCGTTGACGGGAGCCACGACGGTGAACGACTGCCCGCTGTTGAGCAGGTCGGCATAACTCACAGGGGTCTTCTTGTGCATTCTGAAAACCTTGGTCTGCTCCAACACTTGGCAGAAGTCGCCAAGTTCGGGTTTCGCCTTCAATTCCTCCCATAGCGTGGTGGAGCTGCCTACCACACTGGTGTCCTCGTAATGGTCATCCCAATCCGAGCAACCAACGAGGCCGCAGAGGGCGAAGATGGCACAGATGATATATTTATGGTTCATCATGATGAATTTTGTCTGTTAGTGATTGATGTTAATGCGTATCTTCTCCCTCCGGACTTCCATAGATGCTCTTCGGGCAAAGCTCGATGTAGTCGAACGACCAGTAGCGGTCTGGGTCGTCGAGCACCTGGCGGAAGCGCAGGTAATAGGTCTTGTTGGAGTCGAGGTACTGTGTGGCAAGCACCCTTCTGAGGTTCCAGTTGTTGCCACGAAGAGGATGGTCGGCATCCCATGGACGGTAGCTGTCCATACCCTTCATATAGCCTCTGTTGTGCATGGCCTTGTCGTTGGCCCTGTTCTCTTCCTCGTCGTCGGTGTCTTCCATCCATCCGATGTTGGGGTCGGGACCGTAGACCCTGAGGTCGACAGGAATGCCGCAAGGCTCGTTGTTGAGATAGACTTGCACGACGCCACGCTCCTCGCCCACGGTGTAGCCCAACCTGACCTCATAGGTGCCAGAAGGCACGGGGAGGAGTTTGAAGGCCACGTCGAAGACACCACTGATACAGACGGCATTGGCCTGGTAGGAGTTCCAGTAACCCACGTCGCTATGCACGCCCACATAGGTCTCGTCGCTCACTTTCCAGTCGGTGATGTACTTGTTCTTGAAACCGGTGAGGATGTCCTCTCCGTAGCGGCCACGACCGTTGCAGTTCATGAAGTCGGGACTCAAGACGGTGGCGTCGATGCGGATGCGGCAGTTGAGCACCACGTCCCTCACCTCTGTGGTGTAGGCGAGGATGTCGTCGAGATAGTGATAGACACCGTTGAGCGCGTTCTGGTCAGTGGAGCCTGACTCCGATGGGGAGAGGACCTTGACACCGCGCACGGTGCATCTGTTCTGCAAGCCCTTGCGGTTGATGAAGAGGCCTGCGGATGGTCCGGCGAACCTCATGATGGTGCCTGGGCACATCGTCTCATAGAACTCCTCGGGGTCGCTGAGCGAGGTGTACCAGCAGTGCTCCCTCAACTCTCCTGACATCACCCAGCTGTTGTACTGTCCGATGCGGGGCAGGAGGTGGTAGCTGACAAAGCGGTTGAGCGGGTTGCGGCGGTCCTTGGGGTTGTCGTCGTATTTGCCGGCATCCTCGGGGAAGGTCTGGTCATACACGCTCTTGGCGTAGGCCTTGAGGTCCTCGATGTTGTTGATGCCCTTGTTGTGATACACGGAGTCTGGTTCAACGAAGGCGGTGTACTTGAAATAGCGCTTCTCAGGCCAGAACGAACGGGTGTACAGGGCGGAACCCGAGGTGCATCGCACCATCACGCCCTCGTGCACGGAGTCCTCGCTGCAATAGTAGGACTCATCGAGATATTTCGTCAGTGAGTCGCACATTCCCGTCAGGCTGAGGGCCTGCGAGAAGAGGGTGAGCTCTGGGTCCTCTGCGATTTTGTCGGGGAGGAGGAGGCTGCTTGAGGAGATGACGTTGTTGATGACGTGTACGACACCATTGGTGACGGAGTCGTTGTAATCAATCATCCTGGAGTTCTTGTTGATGTAATAGACGAGCGCATTGTGGTTGTTGACATCGGAGTCGCTCGAGAGGACGATGTAGGAATCATCCATGTTGAGTTCGGGCAATGCACCCTCGCCGATGTCGGTGGTGAAGAAGGCCCCCTTCTTGATGATGTGCGTGCGCGCAAGGGTGTCGCAAGTCTCGGTGGGGATATTGTCCACAGTGCCGTATCCGGAGCGGCTGAGATACCTTCCGATGGCCTCGTTGTTGGGAGCGAAGAGGGTGAAGGTGCCATAGGTGGACAGCATGGAGAAATAAGGTGTCCGCTTGAGGATGGCGATGAACTCACTGAACTGCTCCTGGTTCTCCTCCAGGAAGCCTGCCGCAGTGACCTTCTTCGACTGGTAGTAGTTCATGGGCACGTCGTCGTCATTGTCGACGCATGAAGCGACAAAACCGATGACCAGGACGGCTAATAGGAATATGGGTAATTTCTTCATGATTCTTATCTGTTAAAGGTTTGCGGTGCTTATTTGGTCAGTTCATTGTCTTCCTCGTTGCCGAAGGCTGGGTTCTGCACAAGCAGCGGGTTCACCTTGAGCTCGCTCTTCGCATAGGGGAAGTAGATGATGTTGGGGTCGGCCAACTTGATCTTGATGGCATTGACATTCTCGATGTATTTCCTCGAAGCAAGGGAGATGAGCCTGTTGTTGTTGCCGTCTCTCCTTGCCACCCTGACAAGGTCGAACCAGCGCTTGCCTTCAAACATGAACTCTCTTTGGCGCTCTTCCAGCAGCAGTTCCTCCATGGATGCCTTGGAAGTGACATAGTCGGCCATCTTCAACGTGTCCGTGCGAGCGTTGTTGATGACGTCGTTGGCACGCTTGTTGACGATGTTGATGAGGTTGAAAGCCCTCTCGTAACCGCCCTCGCCACGCTGTATCTCTGCCTCCGCCTTGATGAGCAGCATGTCGCTAAGGCGGTAGAAAATCCAGTTGGCATCGGCGCTGGAACGACGTGAGCTCGACAAGTTGAGGTCGGCCTCCTTTGTGACGTTCTGAGTGGAATAACTCACGCTTCTTCTCGCAAACTTCGTGATGGCGTAGCTGGAGTTGTCAAGCTCGGTGGACTCATACACCCTTCCGTCGGTTTTCTTGAAAATCAAGTTGTTTCCCAATGGCATCCTTGCAGAGGAAGTCGGGTGCGCTGAGGCGGCCCATGGTGGTGTTGTTGTTTCCGTAATAACTGCTCACCCATGAGTTCTGCTGACTCTGGTTGGAGCGGAAATACAATTCAAAGATGCTCTCGAAGGAGTTGCCTTCTCCGAAAATCTCATTGTACGCGTTGCCGCAGACAGTGCTGCCCACAGGCTTCTCCAGGATCATGGGAATGTCGCCGAAGAGCGCGATGTTGTTGACATTGCCTTCACGCTCTACCATTTCCTTGTATTGCTCCTTCTTGAAATCGATGACCAGGTCGCAATACTTGATGCAGTTGTCCCAGTCGCCTTTCCACAGGTAGAGGTCGGCAAGGAGGGCGTAGATGGCCCAACGGGTGATCTTGCTCGAGTTCTGATAAGCATTGGGGCTGTCGTCCTGGTAGTATCTCCTGACAGCGTCGTCCTTCACCTTCTCGAGGTCGATGATGAGGGAGTCGAGCACGGCGTTGAACGGCGTGGCAGGCAGGACGTAAGCCTGCGTGTCGTCGATGCTGGGCTGCGTGGTGTAGGGCACGTCGCGGAAGGTGCGGATGAGGTAGAAGTAGCAGAGTGCCCTGATGGCAGTGGCCTCGGCGATGTTGGCCTTCATCTCCTCCAAGGTGTAGTTGGGGTCGATTTCCTGCACCATCGGCGCGTAATGGCAAACGGTGTTGCAACGGTTGATGGCCACATAGAAACTCGCCCAGTTGCACATGGGGTTCGACGGGAGAAGGTTCTCCTTGAGAATCTCGTTGATCTCATTGGGAACGGAAGAGCCGAGTCTGAGGTTGTCGGAGCGCAACTCTCCCCACACACCCATCCTGGTGAGGCAGTCGCCGCTTTCGAGCGTCTCATAGCAACTGTTCATCACGCTGGTCACGTCGCCTTTCTCCGTCCAGAAGTTTTCGAGCACCACCTCGTTCATGGGGAGGATGTCGAGGAAGTCGGAGCATCCCGTAAGAGTGAACACCAGGGATGCGGCTACCATGATATGTTTGATTTTGTCCGTCATAATGGTAATTTTTTCCATATTAGAATTGAATCGTAATACCTCCGGTGAAAGATTTCGAGCGAGGTGTCTTTGCTTCGTCGGTCACCAGTCCGAACGAACCGTAGCCCACTTCCGGGTCGGCTCCGGAATATTTGGTGAGGCAGAACAAGTTGTTGGCCGAGACATAGAGGCTCACTTGCTTCAGACCCCATTTCTTGAGCAATTTGGGGTCGAGGCTGTAGCTGATTTGCGAGTAATTGAGCCTGATGAACGAGCCGTCTTCCACGAAGCGGTCGCTGCCCAACCAGTTGTAACCCGACTGATGAAGCGCGCGTGGGATTTCTGTGACATCGCCCTCGACACGCCATCTCCAGTTGACGGCACGGCTCTGGTTGTTGTTCTCATACATATTTTCTACACGCATGCGCGCGCGATTCACTATCTTATTGCCATACCTGAAGTTGAACTGGTTGTTCCAGGTGAAGCGGCCGAAATTGAGTTTGAAACCGAAACCACCGGTGAACTTGGGCAGTGACGAACCGAGATAGACGATGTCAAGTTCGTTGATCTGACCGTCGTGGTTGACATCCTCGTAGATGGCGTCGCCACCACGGAACTCATAGTTGACCGACCCGTAGCAGAAGGTCATCGGCTTGGTCATGCCGTTCTCGTCGATGAGCACCACGCCGTTCTCATCCCTGACGACAGGGGCGTTGGGGCCGCTGACACCCTTGATTTCCTCAGGAGTGTAGTCGGAGTATTGATACACACCCTTGTAGCGGAAGCCGTAGATGCTGCCCAAGGAGCGGTTGAGTTCCACGCGGGAGAGGTAGGAACCGTTGTTGCGGTCGAACTCGCTGTTGAGGCTGGCGAGGCAGGTCTCCTCCATGGCGGTGATCTGGTTCTTGTTGTTGGCGAAGGTGACGTTGAAATCGACGCTGAACTTCCCGGTCCTGATGATGCGGTTGCCGTTGATGTTGAACTCCCAACCGACGTTCTTCATCTCACCCACGTTCTGCCAATCGAATCGGCTGAAACCCGAAGAGGTGGGAATGCCCCTGCCGCTCATCAAGAGGTCGGTGGTATACTGGCGATAGAACTCAACGTTACCGGTGATGCGCTCATTGAAGAAGCCGTAGTCCAAACCTACGTTCCAGGTCTCTTTCTGCTCCCATTTCAGGTTTTTCAGCTGGATGTTCTGTGGATAGATGCTTCGCTCGTTCATATACCCGTTGCCATTGGCATACTTGCTGAAGAAGAGGTATTCCGAACCGGGTTGCTTGCCCACGATACCCCATCCCGGACGAACGGAGAAGGTGGAAAGCCAAGGAAGGTGCTCGGTGACGAATTTCTCCTTGTGGATGAGCCACTTCAAGGAGAGTGCGGGGAAGTTGCCCCAGCGCTGGTCGGAACCGAACCTGGTAGTGCCGTCACGACGGACGGAGAAGTCGGCGGCATATCGTCCTTTGTAGGAATAGTGCGCGGAATAGGTGAAATAGATGCTCCTCCACTGTCCACTGCCGGTGCCGATGCCGTCGATGATGCCAGGTGCTGCGGGGCTGGTGATGGTGCCGGAGGGAAGTCCCCACTCCACGGTGTTCTGCGAACTGTTCTTGCCACTGGTCAACTGGCCGCGGAGCAGCATCGTGAGGTAGTGGTCCTTGTTTTTGAACACCGGCGTGAAGGTGAGCGTGTGGGTGGTGGTGACGCCGAAACTCTTGGAGGAGTTGGCTGTCGTCCTGTTGCTTTGTTTGCCATCGGTGTCGTTCCATCCAGTCGTGCTGAGCGAGAGCGGCATGAAGGTGTCCTCATAACGGTTGAAGATGTTGAACACCACCTTGCCCTCATAGCTGAGTTGGGTCTCCGTGGCACTCAGTCCCAAGAAATTATATTTCAGCTTGAATTCAGGCTCGATGTTGTAACTGGTGTCGTGGTTCTTGGCTTGATAGGCCAGGGCGATAGGGTTCTTGTTGCCCAGCTGGTCTCTCAAGGCGTTGGAGACGGTGGGCAGCATGCTGTAGTATTCGTCGAGGTCGTTGCCGTTCTTGTCCTGCTCGTAGATGGAGAGGTTGGGCATGCGCGTGTAAGCGATGGAGAGGAGGTCGCCGTTGTTCTTCTCATTCTTGGTGTAGGTGAGGGCGATGTTGGTCTCTATCTTGATGCGGTCGCTGACGAAATAGTCGAGGTTGACACGCGAGGTGAAGCGGTCGAGCTGCTGCTTGATGATGGAGCCGGTCTCATGGTCGTAACCGGCACCGATGCGGAAGTGGGCCTTCTCACCACCACCGCTGAGGGCGAGGTAGTGGTTCTGGCGCCAACCTATCTGCTTGACTTCCTTCAACCAGTCGGTGTTGTTGTTGTACATCTCGTATTCAGGGAAGCTGGGGTTGTAGTTCAACTCCGGGATGTTGCTTGCCGCATCACTCATCGAGGGGTTGAAATACTCTTCCTTGAGCAACATGGTGTATTCGTCGCCATTGAGCATCTTGTAGCCGTTGGGCTGGTAGGTGCCGGTGAGTCGGAAACTGTAGGTGGCCCTGGTGGCGCCGCGCGTACCACGCTTCGTCTTGATCTCAATCACACCGTTGGAGCCTTGCGAACCCCAGATGGCGGTGGCGGCGGCATCCTTGAGCACGTCGATGCTCTCGATGTCTTCAGGGTTGACATTGAGGAGTTCTGCAAACTTCTCCTCGTTGGCGGATGAGAAGTCGAAATTGTTGGTGTTGGTTTCCCATACGTTGCCATCGACGACGATGAGGGGTTCGCTGGAGCCGTTGATACTCGACACACCACGCAAGCGCATGGAGGTGCCGGCACCAAGGTTTCCGGAATTGGCCACGATGTCGAGACCTGCGATACGTCCTTGCAGCGCCTCGTCGACGGTGGTGATGGAAAGTCCTTCAAACTCCGTCATGCTGATACTTTCACGGGCGGTGGAAATCTCATCGACCGGGATGGCTAGTCCGGAGCCGCCCGCACGCCTCTTGGAGAGGACGACGACCTCGTCGAGCTGCTCCTCGTCGGACATCATGATGTCAAACTTGACTTTGTTGATGGGCTGGGTGATGGTCTTGTGGCCCACATAGGTGAAACGCAGCTTGTTCTTGGGCGACACGATTTTCAAGGAGAAGTTACCGTTGATGTCGGTCACCGTGGAGGCGACGATACGGTTGGCACCGTCAAGCTCCACGACGTTGGCGCCGATGACTGGTCCGTAGGCGTCGTTGACGGTACCGCTGACGATGTCGCCGGAGTTCTGTGCAAAAGTGCTGAGAACTGACAATTGGAGGCATAGGATGACAGCTCCAATGATTCTACTTATTCTATTTGTTGTCATAGTTGTCATATTTCAATTGTCAATTCTGTATCATCAGCGGTTGGTCGATGAGATGGATGACCGCCGAGGAGGAGGTCTCTATCTGACTGGCGCTTGACGCATCAGCGGTGTTGTACTGGAACTCACGAGCCACCAAGTTGTAAAGGGCGGGGTTGGAAGTGACCACATGGCGTGTGTTGCGAGCATGGTCGATGATTTCTATGCCGTTACTGGTGAGTCGGGCGGTAACCCTGTAGAAGCGCTCGGTGGCGGGGTCGATGACGGCGGTCTCAAAGTCGCCGGAGTCCTCACCGGCACCGATGAAGAGGGCGTTGTCCTGAATGTGGTACTTCAGGAAGTTGACAATCTGCAACGAGTCGCGGGTCTTGGCGGTGAGGTTGCCAGCCTCCTCGAAGGCGTCGACGGCCTCCCAGGAGGAGAGCTTGCCCTGCCTCTGCAACTCGGTGATGCTCTCGTTGGTGGGAACGTAGATAGTATAATGATAGGTGTTGAAGACGGAGACGTTCGTGCCGCCACAAGCGTTGCGACGGTTGTGGATTTGCTCAAACAGGCCGCTGCCGTCCATCAGTTCGAGGAACTTGGAGAATTCCGGCTTGCTGGCGAGGACGTCCCTCACGGTCTGCCTCGTGCCCATGATGGGTTTGTCGTCAAGGATGTAACTCTTGCCGTTGCCGCCATCGGTCTGGTCGTAGATGTAACTCACCCTGAGGGGTTCGCTTTCATTGGTCTGGTAGCTGCCTTCCACAGTCATGCCGTTGGCGCCGGCATGAACGTTGGAGACCTTGATTTCCGTGCCGCCCTTCGTGCGGTAGTAGGTTTGTCCGTCCTCCACGTTGCCGATGACGATATGGGTGTCGAGGATGTCCTTCAAGCGGTTTCTCACCATGTCGTATCCTGCCCTTCCGATGGAGTCGCCCACGGTCCCGGTCACCGGGTCGTAGTTATAGATGCCGGCCCACACCCTGTCCTGCACGTTGACCTTGGTGGGGTCGTAATGGAACCGGAAGAGTTGCGTCTGGTTCTTGCCGTAGGAGACGGGGTCGATGTATTCCAGCAACGCCTTGTTGGTGGGGATGAAGAAACTGTAGTAGGAGTTGAGGGAGTTGAGATACACATTATATTGTAACTGCTCGATGCCCCAATAAAGAATCTTCATGCTCTCGTTGACCAATGCAGGGAAGGAGACGCTGACGTAGGCGGTGGGTGAATAGACATGGTTGGTGAGGTAGATGGCACCGTTGCATCCGAGCCATACGGAGTCGATGGCCGACACCTCCACGCCCATGGGGTCATTGGCGTCGTTGAGAATGCCCTGGAACTTGGAAGGAACGGAGGAGACGAAGGAGCTGAGCATGTTGTTGTTCAGCAGTTTCACCACCACCTCGTCGGGGACGTTCTCCCAAGTACCGTAATAGTCCTTCAGCACACGACCGGCTCCCGACTCCCAATATTCCTCCATGGCCTCGTTGCTGGGCACCATCATCACGGCCATGTCGCGCTGCAGGGCGATGTTGCCACCTTGGTCGTCGAGTCCGGCGTAATAGGCGTTCCATTCCGGGTCATACTTCAACAGTCCGTTGACGGCACCGTTGGTGGGTGTGGCGCCGAGAGGGTTGCCGCCTTGTGACTTCTCGGAGAAGAAGCGCTTCTGGAAAACGGAGTCTACATTCTGGTCGTATAAATAATTATATTGTGTAGTGACTGCCTCTCCCACCCAGTATGGTGCGCAGAAACGCTCCAGCAACTTGTTATAGGTGCTGACGTTGGGCTTCTTCGCCACCAGTTCGGCCATGTTGGGCAAGGGCATGATGACCTCGCTCATCTTGTGGATGAAGCCGTTGGAGCACTTGATGTTGGGAGCCTCCACCTGCACGCCGTTGATGCTGGCGTCGCCCGACACCCTGTGGGTGGTCTTGTTGTAGAGGAAATCGTAGTCGCTGTTGGTGATGCGCTTGTTGACCAACTGCTTCTCGATGAACTGCACAAGCGGGACGACGGAATTGTCGGTCATGCACACCATCGGTTTTCCAGACTCCCTGTAACGTGCCCAATAAGGATTGTTGGGCATCTGTTGGGGATAGAGTACGGCCACGGAGTCGTAGGGGGTGTTGGAGGCGAAGCGCCTCATACACTCTCCCTCACGGGGTGGCGTTCCCTCCACGCTTGGCAGACTGTTGAGCTGCATGGAGTTGTCCATCATGCTGCCGAAGAGCAGCAATTTCTTCTGGGAGGTGGAGAATTGCTCATAGCTTCTCACTCCCCAACTGTTGTTCTGGAAGAATCGAGCATAGGCTTGGTCGTCTGCGACAAAGAGGGTCTTCGAACCTGTCTTCGCGAGTACTTCCTTGTAGCCCAAGTCCTCAATCATCCGAACGGTGTTGGTGTAGTTGCCATCTTCCACGAGCCAATTGTAGATGCTCGACCCCCAGCCTTCCGGGGAACGCTCATCCAGGTCATACTCATCAGAGCAAGAGGTCATGGAAATGCCCGCTACCAACACAAAGCAAGCCATTAACAGCCGATTACGACGATGGCTCCATAATGTCTTTTCGGTTACCATAAAAAGAATTGCGTTTAACTTGTAATTTGTTTTGTGCAAAATTACATTTTTTAAATGAGATTAACAATAATAATTTGTCGCACCTGTTTATGTTTTAACTTTACACTCTTTCAATATTGTTTCAAAACATTTTGTTTTTGTTTCACCTTGTCAAAAGCGGTGAAAACGTGCAAAATACGAAGCATTTCGCACGTCTTCACAACACCATTTCACAAAGGTTACTTCAGATTTTTCAGCAACGCCTCGAGGGCGCTGCGACGCTCTTCCCATGTCTTGTAATCGTCGGCACGCAGGGTGTGGACCTCGGGCTTGGGACCTTGGGAATTTTTCATGAAGTCGAGACGACTCGTCGTGATGATGCAGGCCTTGGTCTTCTTCTGTGAGATGAGCTTGTCGGCTATGGCGTTGGCACCACCTACCTTGAACCAACTCTCCCATGTGTCATCCTTGCCAGGTACGAGTTGGATGAACGAGGGGAAGCCGTTCTCACGCCGATGGGCCATCGGGGAAATGTACCATGCTTCGCGAGCCATGATGTTATAACTCAACTCACCATGCTCGATGTCACCCATCGAAGCGAAATTGTAGGGACTGGAGGGATGGTTGGCGATGCTGGGCTTGAAACCTCTCGACGGAGCAAGATACATGTTGTTCGGGTCGGCTACCTGCATGCCATCGACAAGGAAATAATAGGTGAAGGTCTCCATCACATGGTCTCTCAACTCCACCGACCACACTCCGTCGGCATCCTTCTCCATCGACAGTGGCTGGGCAAAGGGTTCGCCTGCCAACTGCACCTTCTGTGCATCAGGGGCCTTGAAACGGAAGACGATGCTCTCCTTCTTGTATTCCGGCGAGACGATGGGACGAGGGAAGAGACGGGCCATCACACCGGCGGTGAACTGTTGCTCCTGGCCTGTGGCGGCAGGGGCGGGCCGACCCTCTGCCATGGCCTTCTCGGCTGCCTGGGGCTTGAAGAGGAGGGGGAGGGTCTTGCTGAGGAAGAACTTGGCGTTCATCCAGGTGTGGCCATACTTGTCGGTGGTGAATTCCTTCACTGAGCGAATGCCTTTCTTGTCGAGGAACTCCATATAGTCACGGGCGTTGCCATAGAGGAAGTCGTCGGTGCCCACACCCAGCCAGAAGAGATGGAGCTTGGAGTTGAGGGAGGCTGCATCGTCGTAAACCTGGGGGATGTCGGTTGAGGTGAACGAACTGTAACTGCAGAGGTAGGAGAACTTGTCGATGTTGCGCAGACCTATCGACAGGCCTTGGTTGCCTCCACGAGAGAAGCCTCCTATGGCACGATGGTCGCGGTCGGCGATGGTGCGGTAATGCGACTCCACGTATGGCATGAGGTCGTCGACGAGGTCAAGACTGAACACATCGCGGCCAAACTGCATCTGCGGCATGCCCGACCCCTCGTTCGGCGTGGGAAGCAACTTGAAAGGATTGCCATAAGGGAGCACCACGATCATCTCCTCTGCCATGCCACGAGCCAAGAGGTTGTCGAGGATGTAATTCACACGGCCCACCTTATAATATACTTCCTCGGTGTCGGTGGTGCCGCTGATGAGATAGAACACAGGATACTTCTTGTCACGTTTCATCTGATAACTGGGCGGGAGATAGACCACCGCCTGGTTGGTGGCACCCAAGCTCTTCGAATAGTAATGGACGTATTCCACAGAGCCATGGGGTATGCCGTCGATGATGTCGTGGGCCAGATGGCCCTTCAGCACAGGAATCTCCAAAAGACTGTTCTTGAAACCTTCGTTGGGGAAATACTGGTCGCAGAGCGGATCCATGACGCTCACACCGTCAACAATGAAACAATAGGGGTACATATCAGGGGCCGCAGGTCCCAAGGTGGCCTTCCAAAAACCTGTCTCCGCATCGCGGGTCATCGGCTGACGGCCGGCAAACTGAACATCAACCATCACCTCTTTGGCGTGGTCGTTCTGATAATAGAATGTCACCGTACTATCCGCGTTGCATATCGTGGAGTTGACGAGTGTCTGTCCTGACGGCTGGGCTTGCACAAAACCTGCCAAGCACAACAAAACTGATGCTAAATAAAACTTTTTCATATTTTTAGATTATTAGTCGATTGTTATGGATTTCAAATGTTGAATTGGTGCTTTCATATATGTCATCTGGTTGGCAACACGCTACCCATTGGACAAGATGCATCTGTCGCCCAAGATGAGACTGTAAATTCTTCCTTTCCTTCGGCTTTCGGGAGCAAATATAGCAATAATATATGATACTGCAATCCCTTTCGCGAAAAAAATGCCAATTTTTTAGTAAATGAACAAGTAAAAGTGAGCATATCCCCTCCCCTTGAGGGGAGGGGCTGGGGTGGGGTCTTTGACCAAGAGTGTTAACAACGAAGCAAACATATGTACCTTTAACTCCCCTTTAACTCCTCTTCAACTCCCCTTTAACTCCTTGAAAAAAACTCCCCTCCTTTCATATAAAATAAGGATGAAAATGCTACTATTAAGAAAAAATACATTAATTTTGCACAAAAAACAAGAATATGTCTGAAAGAAAAGTGAGGGTGCGCTTCGCACCCAGCCCCACAGGGCCCTTGCATATCGGCGGAGTACGCACCGCATTGTATAATTATCTCTTTGCCAAACAAAACGGGGGAAGCCTCGTTTTACGCATCGAAGACACCGACTCCACTCGCTTGGTGCCGGGAGCGGAGGAATACATCATCGAGGCTTTCCAATGGCTGGACATCAAGTTTGACGAAGGGGTCTCCATAGGTGGAAACTACGGGCCTTACCGCCAAAGCGAACGTAGGAAAATATACCGACGCTACGTCGACCAGTTGCTGGAGAGCGGAAAGGCATACATCGCCTTCGACACCCCGGAGGAGTTGAACGCCAAACGCACCGAGACACCCAATTTCCAATATGACGCACGGACGCGCGGACAGATGCGCAACTCACTGACAATGCCACAAGAGGAAGTGGATGCACTCATCGATGACGGCACACAATACGTGGTGAGATTCAAGGTGGAACCGGGCGAGGAAATCCTCATCGACGACATCATACGTGGAGAAGTGAAGTTCATGAGCGACGTGGTGGACGACAAGGTGCTTTACAAAAGCGCAGACGAACTGCCCACCTACCATCTCGCCAACATTGTAGACGACCACCTGATGGAAATCACACATGTCATCCGCGGAGAGGAATGGCTGCCCAGTTCACCGCTGCACGTGCTGCTTTACCAAGCACTCGGATGGGCTGACACCATGCCAAGGTTCGCACACCTGCCACTGCTGCTCAAGCCGGAGGGAAAGGGGAAGCTGTCGAAACGCGACGGCGACCGACTGGGATTCCCCGTCTTCCCCTTGGAGTGGAAAGACCCGAAGTCGGGTGAGGTGTCCATGGGATACAGGGAGGACGGATATTTCCCCGAAGCCATCATCAATTTCCTCGCACTCCTCGGATGGAACCCCGGAACGGAGCAGGAGGTCTTCACACTTGACAAACTCGTACGCCTGTTCGACATCAACAAGTGCTCGAAGTCGGGCGCTCGCTTCGACTACAAAAAGTGCATATGGTTCAACCACGAATACATGCTGAACAAAAGCAACGAGGAGGTGGCGGGACTCTTCGCCCCCATCGTAGCTGGACATGGCGTGGACGAACCCTTCGAACGTGTGGTCGAGGTAGTGGCGATGATGAAGGACCGCGTGAACTTCGTCAAGGAATTGTGGCCGCTATGCTCCTTCTTCTTCGTTCCGCCGACTGAATATGACGAAAAAACCATACGCAAGCGCTGGAAGGAAGACTCGCCAACAGTGATGGGCGAACTGGCCGACCTGCTGGAAAGCCTCGACGACTTCTCCATCGAAAACCAGGAGAAGGTGGTGATGGCATGGATAGAGCAGAAGGGATACAAATTGGGCGACGTGATGAACGCTTTCCGACTCGCACTCGTAGGGATAGGAAAGGGACCAGGTATGTTTGACATCTCCGCCTTCCTTGGAAAGGAAGAGACGGTGAGAAGGCTGAGACGCGCCATCGCAAAAATCTGACAACGCTGGAGACGCTTCATTTGCAACAAACCAAAACTCCCCTTCGTGTATAACATACTGATGTACTTCTACCTCTTCGGCGTGGCCATCTATAGTCTGATTGACAAGAAGGTGCGTAAAATGTGGCGTGGTGAGCGCGACGCATTCGACGTGCTACGCGAAAAAGTGGAGGAAGGGGCGCAGTATGTATGGTTCCACGCTGCCTCTTTGGGGGAGTTTGAACAAGGGCGACCGCTGATGGAGCGACTCCGACGCGACCACCCCGAATACAAGATTCTGCTCACCTTCTTCTCGCCATCCGGCTATGAGGTGCGCAAGAACTACGAGGGGGCCGACATCATCTGCTACCTGCCACTCGACACCGCCGCGAACGCCCACCGATTCCTGAGATTGGTGCGGCCCGTGATGGCTTTCTTCATCAAGTACGAGTTCTGGTACAACTACCTACACATCCTCCGACACCGCAAAGTGCCGGTATATAGCGTGTCGAGCATCTTCCGTTCCGAACAGGTGTTCTTCCAATGGTATGGACGCGAGTACTCTCACGTGCTGAGGTGCATCACACACTTCTACGTGCAGAACGAGACCAGCCGCCAACTGCTCGCAAGCCTCAGACTGAAGAATGCCACGGTGGTGGGCGACACACGCTTCGACCGTGTGCTGCAAATCCGAGACGCCGCAAAGCAACTGCCCATCGCAGAGGCCTTCTCGCGTGGGCACCGCGTCTTCGTGGCGGGGTCAAGCTGGCCGCCTGACGAGGACGTGTTCATCAAATATTTCAACGAACATAACGACTGGCGCCTCATCATCGCTCCTCACGTCATCGGAGAGGACCACCTGAGACAGATACGTGGGATGCTGAAGGTGCCGACCGTGCTCTATACCGAGACGACACCGGAGGAAGCGGCGGAAGCACGCTGCCTCATCATCAACTGCTTCGGACTGCTCTCGAGCATCTATCAGTATGGCGAGGTGGCATACGTGGGCGGTGGATTCGGCGTGGGCATACACAACGTGTTGGAGGCTGCCGTATGGGACATGCCTGTCATCTTCGGACCCAACAACAAGCGGTTCCAAGAAGCACAGGGACTCCTCGCCGTAAAAGGAGGATTCGAGGTGGACGGCCCCGACACCTTCCAAGAGACGATGGACCGACTAGCCTCCGACCAACAACTCCTCGACAACGTCAGCCACGCAGCCGGAACATTCGTCAAAGGGCAGGCCGGAGCCACCGACAAGGTCATGGCCGCCGTGGGCCTGTAAACAACCTGCACTCATAGAATGTTTGGCACCATGCGTTTTCCGTCGTTTTTCACATGATTTCTTTGCCGTTTCAGGAAATATCCTTAACTTTGTAGAAAATCCACATGGCATGAGATACCCTATTGGCATCCAAGACTTCAAAACCATCCGCACGAACGACTATTATTATGCGGAATGATTTGCATCTGTCCACCCAGATTCGTTTTTACAACATATTTCTTCATCCAATTAGGAGAAATGTCAACAATTCTTCCTAACTTTGCACAATTATCAACAACTTATTACTCAACAAGATGAAAAAATGGTCTTTACTCCTGTTCCTTGCCATGGCTGCCATCGGCATGCAAGCCCAGAAACCATGGGACAAGGGCGGCTTTGAAACCCAACAGTATCGCAACCTCTTCGTGGAAATGGGCTACAACCCCATGGCCGTGGAAAGGAAATTGCAGGAAGTGTTCAACGATGTGTTCACCGGCCCCAACAAGGTGTATTTCGAGGTGGGAGACACACTGGGCTACATCAGCGACATCAAGAATCACGACGTGCGCACCGAAGGAATGTCCTACGGCATGATGATTGCCGTGCAGATGGACAAGAAAGACATCTTCGACCGCCTCTGGAGATGGTGCAAGAAATACATGCAGCATCAAGACGGTTCAAGGGAAGGCTACTTCGCATGGAGCTTGAAGACCGACGGAACACGCAACGCACAGGGTGCCGCCTCCGACGGTGAACTATATTTCATCACAGCACTGATTTTCGCATCCAACCGTTGGGGCGACGACACCGGCATCAACTACAAGGCTGAAGCCCAGCATATCCTCAACTGCACCATGCCAAAGGAGTATGAACCGGAGCAGAGAGGAGGCTTCGGAGGCTTTGGGGGCTTCGGAGGACAGCAACAGGCGGGACCGCAGAAAATGTACCTCATCGACCCGGAGACGATGCTCATCACCTTCACACCCGACGGGTTCGGACAGCGCTACACCGACCCTTCCTATCACATTCCTGCATTCTACGAGGTGTGGGCGCGATGGGCCGACGACGGACGCAGCGACTATTGGAATGAGTGTGCCAGGAAAAGCCGAGATTTCCTACACAAGGCCATTGATGAGAAAACGGGCCTGAATCCTGACATGTGCCAATATGACGGCAGCGAATTGCAGATGCCAAGGTTCCCTGGAAGACCTCCAGGACAAGCTCAGGGGCAGCAAGGGCAACAGGGACAACCACAGACTCCTCCCCGCAACGGCAACAGCAACTTCCGCTACGACTCATGGCGCGTGCCGATGAACATCGCCCTCGACTATGAATGGAGCTGCGCCGACAAGGAATGGCAGCGGCAGTATGGCGAGCGCATACAAAACTTCTTCTACAGCCAAGGCATAGACTCCTTTGTCGACCAATACCGCACAGACGGGTCGCTGCCCGAAGGAAACGAAATCCTGCAGGCAGGAGGCTTCCGCAAACTGCGCCACAGCATCGGCCTGGTGGCCACCACGGCGGCTGCGTCGATGATGTGCTCACACGAGAAGAGCAAGGAGTTTGTCAAAGCCCTTTGGGAAGCCAAGCACGAACCCTTCGAGGACGGCTATTTCGATGCATACCAC
>Ga0247610_10000650_pt1 | contig 47559 bp, 38 predicted proteins | sample 174DNAGHGhighgp2_FD_193483 | JGI IMG/M metagenome (GOLD analysis project Ga0247610, IMG submission 193483) | Sheep rumen microbial communities from Palmerston North, Manawatu-Wanganui, New Zealand - 1742 DNA GHGhigh gp2 | ecosystem: Host-associated > Mammals > Digestive system > Stomach > Rumen...
AGGGAAAACCCCATAAGTAATGGCTGTCGGGCCTACCCGACCCCCGTACGGGCAGTACCTCTGCTCCAAGGGAAAACCTACAGTAAACCCCGTACGGGCAGTACAGCAGGGACGCCCCTGCCCCCGTACGGACAGTACATCCAAGATAAAATCCCTTAGTAATGGCTCAGCCCCTCGACTGCATCACAACGTCTTTGCTCAATAACATTTTCCACTTCAACCGTAATTTCCTGCTGTTTTCCGGCATCAAGGGTAAAATGCCATTCGTACATATTACCTTCACCGGCAGCCCCTTCAAGTGATTGTTTTATAATTTTAGCCTTACCATTAAGTGGCTGTTTAAGAACAATATCAGATTTCTTATTTCCACCATTAGACACTTTATAAATTACATCATAACGATAAGTTGTCGCCGTGGTTAGACATTCATCTTTTGGCTGTTTTTTATATTTATGTTCTTCTTGTGAGCGGATGTCAGTAATTTTAGCCTCAGCATACACATCAAAGAGTTTACCGAGCTGCACGGAAACTTTTTGCCCCACCGCAGTATCTGCAATATTATTTTCACCAATAAACTGCAAAGAGTTATTATCATCAGGCGCATAAAAACTGATTTTTCCTTGTGGTAAAGGCATTCCCAAACCATCCTCATTATTATTCACAAAACGATAAAAGACTGTTGGGTGCACATCTTTATAAGAAGACTTAGTCGTGCTAAAATAAAGAGAGGAAGTAACGACACCTTCTTTTTGATATTGTATTTTAGGCGCATTAATGAAAGAGATTTGTTTCATCTGCCCATTTTTAAGAGATGTCGTACCGGGAATATTATAAATATAATAGCTATCCATTGAACTTGGAGCATCTATCACTGCCGCTCCTTCATCAAAACTCTCCGATACGGCATTTGCCATTAACATAGCACCGCGTACAGATTTCATCATCCGCGGTTGCAAAAATTCCTCTACAGTATGTACATCACCGGCAATCAAATTAACTTTAACTTCATCATAACCACTGCCTGAATTATTGGTAATAGCGGCACGACCGATAAGCGACATTGTATTTTCATCATTAACTTTTGCCACATAATTCGCTGACCAATTAAAACCTTTCGCTAAATAAGCCAGATTAAGATTTTTCTCTCCGGCTTGAGCTGTTTCAACTTTGGCCATTAAAATCGGCGTACTGTTAAGTTCCGGGGGTACATTGTCAAAAACAACTCGCCCATTAAAAGACGGATTAATACCATAATCAAACTGCAAAACAGGTGTTGCACCATCTACAGCTATTAAAGTTGCCTTCTCAAATATATTCGCACCGGTCTGCGGATTTTGTCTGACCGTATTAACTTTTTTACCGACATAAGCATTAAGCATCGTCTGATAATTAATTCCGGCATAATCATAATTTTGCTCCAAAACTCTAATTCCATCGCCATATATAAAAGCAGATTCCGGCTTCATTTGCTCCGCAACTTCATCGAACACGATTTCATTAACACCGGTTTTTAGATTCATCTCCTGACTTTTTTTCAAAAGAGCTAAATTCTGATTATAAATAGTAATTTCCGTCGGTCCCGCATAAGCATCAAATGCAAATAAAGAAATCACAGCCAAACTTAAAATCGTTTTCTTCATCATCAAATCTCCTCAAAATAAAATATGCTTAGCATATAGCAAACATCTTGCCAATTGTCAACGTTACAAATCTTTTCTCTGATGTATCGCCACATTTAAGGCCTCTACCGCCTTTTGTATTTCCTGCACACGTTTTACAAAAACACTCAGTGCATTATATTTAAAAATTGAAAATTGATAAAAAAGTTTTGTCTTAGTCTTTATCAAAAAAAACATTTTTCCCGAAAAAACAAAAACCTGTATCTGTTTAGAATGAAACAATGTCATAATCTTCATCAAGATGGCAGTTGCTTGATCATTTCTCAACAAAGAATCAATTCCGCCTAAATAGGTAATTTTATTTTTCAGAAGTTGCACTTCACCTTTAGTCTTAAACTCTTCATCGGCATCATCAAACATCAAAACTATCCCCTCAAATGCCGTTTGATGGATAGTCAGAAATTTAGTAGAAATTGCCGAATAAAAAAAATCTTCCTCCAAACAATAGCCGCATCCGTATAAAACATTATAACACTCTCGCACCTTATATTCAGGTATTATATTTTGCTCATAAAACAAATTTTCTTTAAGCCCCTTACCATAATCAAAAGTAAGCCCCGAAAACAAACTACCGGCTTTTGCTAAAATAATCCCTTCCCCACGTGCTTGCAAATCTTCCTTAAGCGCTTTTATAGTCAAAAATAAGATAAGAATAGCAAAAATAACCATCAAAACAATAAAACCAATATAATCAAACCATAACAAGCTCGCATAAACAACAAGCCCTGTTATCAATAAAACAATTAAAAACTGCCCCAGATATTTCTTACGCCAATGCTCCAAAGTTCGGCTTTCCAGCTCTAGCATATTTTTCCTTTCTTATTTAAAATCAAATACTTTCACTGACAAACATAATAAAAAAGTAAGGTTAAAATATCTTAAAAATTTAAATAAAAACAAAAAAACGACAAAAGACTTCCAAAAAATCTTGCCATCAATCAAAATTTATGTTACTATAAAGTCAAATAAGGCATCTAACATGAGGAGGTTACCATGTCAAAATTAGAAGAAATGAAAGATAAAATTAAAGAAAGTAAGAAAACTGTTATCAAAAAAGCTAAAGAGAAATTCAAAAAAGTTAAAGATAAAGCTGCAACCGTAGCTGTTGGGGTAGCTACTGCCGCCACGGTTGGCGCAAGTTTTGCTCCGCAAAGTGCAGAAGCTGCCACACCGGACAATCATGATGATCAAGTAACTTGGGTTAACGGAGTTAATCCAAATAAATCAACAATTTCTTTAACACTCCCGGATGGTACAGTGATAAACGGAACCCCTGCAACCGGTGGTATTGGAGCTCAGCCGGTAGAAGAATTACCATCATACACGCTAGGTGGACGTTCATCTTCCAGAGGTCGGACAACCAGTTTCAATCAGCAACGTCAGCAAATGGCTGCATCTTCTCAATATCAAGCACAATGCGATATGGTTGGTCCTCATGGTGAAGCTTTGATGTATAGCGAGGCCTACAGCTATGGCTTAAAGCGTAGTTACGCCGGAGCCTTCATTAATCCGAATGAAGATATCAGAACTGCACATGTTTATATGTACAAGTATGATTTACAAGGTAACCCGGTATTTGCAACAAAATTCGATAAATCATATCTTGATGCTGGACATGGTCCCTATGCTATTCCTTTCAGACAACGCCAGGCAGTTATAGCCGGGGCTCACGGTTGGAGTGGCGGTTATGGTGCTGTCGGAGGCAATGTCAGCGTTGATGTTGGCCACGGTGGCGTCGGCGTTTCCGTCGGTGGCGCAGGAAGAGGCCGGGCTGGTCGTGCCTCCGTCAGAATTAGCCGCGGAGGACGCGTTAGTATCAATGTCGGTGGCATTAGTATTGGCCGATAACATCAATTAATTTTCTTATTCTAAAATCCCTCAAATATTCTTTGAGGGATTTTTTATAACAAACTATTCCTCATGAAAAACATTAATTAGCTTACGGTTATTAAAATATACTCAATCTCCAAAGGAAAACTTAAGATTGGTACATAAAGGAGTAAATTTGCAATAATGACAGTGCACCATATCATACATTTAAAACCGAAAAATCGTTCTTTTGGAACGATTTTTACCAAGGGCTTGAAAAAGTGCTGTGCTTGAAGCAAATTTACGACTGCGGTGTACGAATTGGGTACATAAAGGAGTAAATTTGCAATAATGACAGTGCTTTTTCAAGCCCTCACTCAAAAACGACTTCTAACTCTTTTTGCGCAACTATAACATATCCGACAACTTCTCGCGCACCTTCATGTCTTAAGACCGTTTCTTTAACAGAAAGCATCTTAAAACCGCAATATTTCAAAAGCCGCAAAACATAATTAATCGTATGTACAAAACGTCCCGAAGGAACCAAGAAATAATCATTAGAATTCAATGTATTTTTCGAAACGGTAAAAGCAAAAAAGCCATTAAACTTAACCGCTTTGGTAAGAGCCCGAAAGACCGGTTTCAAATCCCCAAAATAAGTCAAGACATCACCGGCTACAACAGCATGATAAACTTCATCACTGGTTTCTAAGAAACTTATGATATCATCGGCATAGAGTTCTTTATAAATATTTTTTTTGCCGGCTTCATTAAGCATTCTATCAGAGATATCAACACCGTAAAATTCCTCATTTGGAAAGAAACTCACCAGTGCCTGTGCACATAAACCGGTACCGCATCCTAAATCCAAAATTCTCCGCTTTTTAAACAATTTAGTTTTAAGATGATCTTTCAAACCTTGAGCAATGAGTTCCGGTGCTTTATATTCAAGTTCCCCTAATATCTCATCAAATGAAGTAGCAAACCCGTCAAATAAACCTTTGACATAGGTTAAATCCATCGCCGGTACATCCTGAACATTACGCAAAGCACAGCAAGCATGGTGCACAACCGGATGATTTGGAAATGCTTCTTCCCACCGTGTGAGATATTTTTCCACTAACTCACGATTTTGTTCATCATCTTCAGCTTCATAAAGAAAATAGGCGAAATTAATATGATCTTCAATAGAAACACTCTTTCCATTCAAAGCAAATGCTTTCCAAGCGTAATATAAACATTGTTTCCAATTACCCATTTTCTGAAACAAATTTGCGATGGAATTACAAAGCCAATCTGAATCCGGTGCAAGCTCCGAAGCTTTTTTCAAACACGTTGTCGCCTCTTCATTTTTAAGAAGTTCCACATAAGAGTTACCGGCCACAATATAAGGCTCCGCACTCATCGGTCTTTTTTCTATCGCCATTTTAGCAAACTCAATTGCCCGCGAAAAATTGCCTAAATTATAACAAGTATTCGCAATATTTAAAATCGCATTATAAGAATTAGCATTAAGTTTAAACATCTCATCATAAAATTTAAGCGCCTCATCATATTTACCCTGAGCATAATATGAATTACCCAAATTCATTAACGCCGCAAAATTGTCTGCAGATAATTCCAGTACTTTTTCTGCAAACTCTATAGAACTATCATATTTTTTGAGCTCATAATAAAGCGTAGACATATTGAGAAGTACGGCAAGCGACTGATTATTAATGGCTAAAGCTTTACGATAAAGACTTAACGCAACTTTTTTATCACCGGATTGATCATAACAATTCGCCGCGGAAATTAAATATTTTTCCACTTCAGGATGAGCCATAGACAACTGTAAATAAAGCTTAGCGGCTTTATCAAATTCTTGATTTTTCAAAAAATCCAACGCATTTTGTTCCAGTTCTTCCACTTTTTATACCTTAAAAGCAGTTATCGAACACACATTATAGTATTTATAACATAAAAAAACTTAATCTTCTATCTTTTTTAATCAAAAAAATAAAAAAAAACTATTGACTATGAAAAAAATATAAGATAAAAAGCTAAGCTGTCTGATGGGGGTGTGGCGGAACTGGTAGACGCGCTAGACTCAAAATCTTGTTTCCTCTGGAAGTGAGAGTTCAAGTCTCTCCACCCCTACCATTAAACAAGGCCGGATAGAAATATCCGGCTTTTTTTTGCCCTAAAACATAGAAACCTTCTGACATTATAGAAAAACTCATTGCATATTGCCTAGAAATATGGTATAGTAAAACGCATATAAAGCTAAAAGGAAGGAAATAACTATGCCGATTAGTCTGATAAATGAAAAGGACTTAAACCAATATCTGACGGATATTGTTTACCACGGGCAAGAGATGGAAGTTTTCACCAAAGGTGAGTTTCACAGTCACGGTTATGTTAGGCAGAATAAAGATGCGATTGTGCGTTCAATGTTGTTGCAGTGGTGTAAGCATCGGCTACGTTCACATTTAATGGAAGATTTACCCGAACATCAACAATTTTTAACCCCAGTTAGGGCTGATGAGCCCGAATTACCAGAATGGGCAGAACGTTGTTTAGCTGAAAATAAGCCGATATACCGTTTTGAAATAGATAAAATCCCTGCTAAGCTAACTGAAAATATCGGTAAAATCCGTGATTATCTTTATTCTGCGGCAGAAAGTTATGTTAATAAAACCTTAGAAAGAACTGAACAATCCGATAGTCGGCCGCGGCTTCGTATAGATTATCTGAAATCAAGCAATGAATGGGACACTTTTTCAAAAACACTGCACATGGCGGAAAAATGGCATGAACTGATGGCTAAAAAGGCGGAACATAAAGAACATAATTCAGAAATGTATAAAGCCTCGCTGAGCGGTACAGTGTCAGTCATGAAATTAAAAGACGGTATGGAAATTGTGCAACTGACAACCCCTGAAGCACTGGATTATGAAAGCGAATACATGGGGCATTGCGTTGGCAAAGGAGGATATGATGCTGATATTAAGAAGGGTACCATAAAAATTTATTCCCTGCGCGATAGCAATGGTGAGCCTCACGCAACTTTTGAAGTACATATCAATAAGGAAACCGGCAAAGAGGAAGTGCTTCAATGTAAGGGCAAAGGCAATAAAGCGCCGGTAGAAAGATATCGTTCGTATGTGCAAGAGTTTGTGAAAGCAAAAGATTTTGTAATTAAAGGCGATACTAAAAATATAGGTTTAATCCAGTTATATGATGAAGAAACGAAACAATCTCAATATTATGACACATATAACTTACATCTGCCTAAAAATAAAAAGTTTGTATGTAAAGGTGATTTAGATTTATCGGATATGAAGTTAACTGAATTGCCGGATTTATCACAGGTTATTGTAAAAGGAAATTTTGATTGCTCAGATAATCAATTAACCAGCCTTGAAGGTGCACCGCAAGAAGTTGGTGGCGATTTTAATTGCTATGGCATTCAATTAAACAGCCTCGAGGGTGCACCGCAACAAGTTGGTGGAGCATTTCAGTGTTTTGGCTGTCATCTCATATCTTTACAAGGTGCGCCGCAAAAAGTTGGTGGCTCTTTTAATTGCGACAATAACCAGCTTACATCACTGCAAGGTGCACCACAACAAGTTGGTGGTGCTTTTCTTTGCTGTAACAATCAACTTACATCACTGCAAGGAGCTCCGCAAAAAATTGGCGGATATTTTTCCTGCATGACTAATCAACTTACATCACTGCAAGGTGGACCACAGCAAGTTGGTGATGCTTTTATTTGCTCTGAAAATCAATTAACCAGCCTCGAAGGCGCACCATTAAGAGTTGGCACATATTTTATTTGTTATGATAATCCGCTTACGTCGTTAATGGAATGCCCAAAATGTGAATCTATCGGAGCTGATAATGCTTTGTTGCAAAAATATGGAGCCTGTGATCGTAAAATTTCTTATGAAGACTTATTAAAAAGTCCGGAATATGTACAAGAAAAACTGAAAAAAGTTCGTGAAACACATGCAAAAGCACCACTATCTGATGATACAGAACCGATAATTAATGATGCTTTTGCAAAAGAATCAATTAATGATAAATGGGAAATACTTTCACAAAATAAACAAGAAAAAAGCTATTAAACTTTTCTCTTAATACTGGTCAAAACATGCTAATCAAGATTGACACATGAAGTTTTGTAACTTTTGTTATGCTATAATGTAAAAAAATAATCATTTGACAACAAAAATTTAATCGCCTTTTTACTTTTATATGCTATAAAATATCAGTAGCAGAAATTTAAGGGAGATGATAATGCGCCCTGCAAAGCATATATATGATGAAAAAACAATTCGTTACCGTCACAATTTAAAATTGTTGACCAAGTTTTTAAAAAAGCACATTTATCTAATTGCCGCCGCTATGGCGATGTACGTGTTTTTCTATGATTTATTAGATAGTTGGAGTGGCTACTATTTAGATGGTGACGGCTATACCCGAGCTTTGCGAGTATATCATTGGCTGTTGGCCCCCTCATTTTGGGAACAACCCTTATATGAAAGCAATTATCCTTTTGGCGCTGTTTCACACTGGACCCGTCCGATGGATATTATCTGGATATTATTTACTTTACCCTTCCGTTTTTACGATAACCTGAAAGAAATCGTCTATATTAGCGGAGCCTTTATTGCCCCTTGTTTGGGTGTATTAACTGTTTTAACCTTTGTATATGGGTTACAACGCGTATTTAATATCTACCTTGTATTTGTTGGCTGCTACTTTCTTTTAACCGACACATCAATACTCAGTTACATTCTCCCCTCCCGACCGGACCATCATGCTCTAATGTTACTGCTTTCAGCTTATGGTGAAGCGCTGATACTTTGTTGGTTGAAAAAAAGACATGACCGCTATTTACGTATATTGGGAATAATTTCTGCGCTAATGGTATTCACCGTCGCCGAGGGTTTGCTTATTTATGCTTTATTCATAAGCTTTTTCTTGTATTTATACATTTTCAAAAACATCTCAATGCAACCGATTATCAAAATATCTAAATATTTTGCTTTAGCTTTGACTATTTTTTGGCTTTCAAATCCGCCGTATGAAGGCTGGTTTTACCCTGATAACGGACGATTATCAATTCTTTATGTCGCCGCTTCCTGGTTAGCGCTTATTGGATTTAAGATATTAGATATCAGCCGCTTACATACCTTGCTCATCAAACTATTATGCTTATGGAGCATCGCTTTAGGCTTTGCACTAACTTTAACTGTTATATTCGGACCGGATATTTTCTCTTTTCCGGTAGACAAAGAACTACAGCCCATTTTCCATTCCCGCATCTCTGAATATCGTTCCTTAAAACAATCCTCAATATGCTTCGCCATTTCAGCTTGGCTTTATCCGTTAATTGCCATTTTATTAAGTTTATATATGCTGAAATTCCGTCCCTATAAAAGACTAATGATACTGAATTTATGTTTAGGTTTACCGCTATTATTAATTTCGCTATACATGCATAGATTCTTAAATTACGAACACCTGTACATTATTTTACCGTTTCTTGCTCTACTTGACCATTTATATAAAAAATCCGATTTTTATAAAAACAAGAATTTAGAATTTCCCGGTTATATATATGGCATCATATTATTAATCGTGGCAATACAAATAGGCGTTAAAATGCCACGTCAATTGGAAATTGCCAATCGTTCAAGAACCATTGTCTTCACCAGTGAAATATGCCAAAAAGTAAAAGCCATCGGTGGCACTTTGGCAACAGATGTATTTCTAAGTCCGGAATACGTATGGCAATGTAATGTAAATACCGTAGGTACCTGTTATCATAAAAATCGCGAAGGTATTTTAGATACCCATAAATTGCTCACTGCCGAAACCGCCGGAGAAGCCATACCATTGATATTAAAACATCAGATTACTCAAATTTTGCTGTTTGACGATTATGCCAAAGACTACTACAAAATGGATGAGAAAAACCAAAATAAGCTATACTATCGTCTGTTAAAAAAAGAAAATCTGCCGCCGTTTGTAGAACCCGTCCCGACAATTTCATCTAAAGCACATTTATATAAAATCAAAATATAATGTGGATTGTCTCAGACTGATACTTGCAAACAAAGCCTTAAATATTATACTTAAAAAAAATTTTTTGGAGGCTTATTATGCGTTTGCATATGCGTTTGGCGTTTTTAATATGTGCTGTTTGCTGTTTTTTGATGATACAACCTGCCTATTGCGTCGATTTAGATGATGATTTTGATATCGGATCTTGGTTTGGAGGCAGTAGTAAAAAAAGTAAAAAGCAGAATGCTGGAAAAAAACAAGAAAAAAACAAAGCCGACGGCAAAACAACAAATGAGGCTCCAAAATCTTTATCTGAAAAACTAGATCAAAATCAATCCGTTCAAAAAGAGACACAATCCTCTACACCTGTAGCAAAAAAACAACCTTCAAAAAAAATCAAAAAGAAGAAATCTATTGCCAAAAAAATCATTCCAACCAATGCAGACCTACTAACCAAAGTACGTACCGGTGCTAAATTTACCGTTGATGAAATGGAATCTTGGATAGTCAATACGGCAAATATTAATGCTTGCTATGAAAACGGACAAACCATGTTATTATATCTGATAACCCGATATACCGATATAGAACCGCTACGCCTATTAATAGAAAACGGTGCAGATATACAAACACATTGCACCCCACGTTATGAAGCGCTGTTTATTGCCGCTATCAACAATCCTTCTGCCGCAGTTACCGAATTGCTCCTAAATAATGGTGCCAATATGGTAGAAAGAGATTATGAGAAAAACACTGCGCTGATTTTGGCTGCCACCTTTAATCCTTCTGCCAAAGTTCTAACCGCATTGATGGACTTCGGCTTAAAAGCGAATACCACCAACAAATACGGCTATGATGCACTAATGCTTGCCGCCTATGAAAACGGAAGAATTCCTATCATCCAAGTACTGTTAGATAACGAAGCCAACGTCAATTCTAAGGATCCGGAAGATCATACACCTCTCATGGCTGCAGCCATCAGAGGTAGGGATGATGTCATGAAATACATGATTACTCGCGGTGCAGATTTTAAGGCTACAGACAAGAACGGCCTGACTGTATTAGATTACTATAACAAGCGTCATTATTTAGAAATTCTCGATTATAAAGCAGATGAAATGCTTTCACCATCTGCACGTTTGTCACAAGAATTTAAATTTATAGCAGAAAATCATCATCGCTACAACAATGCCTTAAAACAAAGCATTTATGAACCAAATGCCGATAAATTGGTTGCCGATTCTCTTAAAAATCTGGCTGACGTAGATATCCTAGATGAAATCGGATGTACCCCGTTGTTAAACGCCGCTAAGAATAACAACAAAATTACAGTTCTAGAAAAACTTATAAATGCCAATGCAAATATCTCCGCAAAATGCATGGACGGACAAAATGCTTTAATGTTCATAGCATCTCAGGCCGGCTACAAATATGATACGGAAGAACAAATAGAAAAAGTGGAATACTTGCTAAAAAACGGCATTGATATTAACGCCACAGATGATAAAGGCAGTACAGCTTTAATGTACGCCGTAGCCAATCAGGCAGATAATCGTTTTATCTTAAATTTAATTAACCATGGTGCAGATATTAATCTGACCAACAGTATCGGAGAAAGTGCCTTATGGATAGTAACACGTCAGGAAGCCTCTCCGGAAACACTCAAATTGTTAATTGAATACGGTGCAGACACAAATAAAAAAGATGCCAGCGGAGAAACGCCGATTTGGTATCAACTGCGCACAGGAGGAAATGAATCCATAACTTCTGTATTGTTAAGAGGCGGTGCCGAAGTAGATATCCCGAATGCAGCCGGCGATTTACCATTATGGTATGCCTTTTATCGTCAAGCATCACCTGATATAATTGAAGGAATCATTGCTAATCAAAGTGACGTAAATATCAAGAACGAAACCGGTGATACACCGTTGCTTTATGCTGTTAAAAATGATTATCCGGCATCAACGATAAAATTGCTCTTAGAAAGAGGTGCCAACCCGGAAATTCCGGATAAAAACGGATACACCATGCAAGATATATTAGAAAGCAGTCAATTCTTTAATGAAACCATGCAGAAAATAACCAGAGAACGTGTTCTAAGTGATTGGTAAAGAATTATCTTTTCTTCAGTTCTTCTTTTTTCTTCAGTTCTTCTTTTTTCTTAAGTTCTTCAAGATTACGTTCGGTAGCAATTTTTTCCAAAATTGTTTTGACGACTGTATCAATCGCCGTACCTTCAGAATAATCTGCAGGAAGAGCAAAGTTAACTCTATCATCTTTTAAGAGCTTAATTGCCTTTTCTTTATGCACACTTTTCGGCTTATAAACAGCAATAGCATTACCACCGCGATTTTTGACCAATTTCATAGATGGAATATCGGTCATCCCGTCACCAAAATAAATAATCCGCGGAAAAGGAATACGGCGCTTAGTATCTTCCATATACTCATTAACCAATTTATCATCAAGCTTACCCAATCCTTTATTAATTTTTGAAAGATATTGAACTTTAGTAGAATAATTAATCACACGCGCCGGCCACACCGGAGTACCGTCTTCACCGAAAGCATAAGCACAACCATACATTCCTTTAATATATTTACAAATAGATGTACCGCATAAGATTTCTTCATATCCGGAAGAAATAACATAGTGCTCAATTTTTAAGCCAAGTTTACGTCCATATGCATTGATTCGATCAAACCAAGTCTCTACACCTTTATAGTACTGCACAAGTGTTCCGCAATAAGCAAAATTTTCCCGTGTCAAACGCAAGCCCTTTTCCTTAGCAACCTTCATAAAATAATACATACTGCCCGTAATTTGATCAGCACAATTTTCAATGGACCAAGCATTTGCTTTTTTCCAAAATGTTTTCGGTGCCATACCGAGCTCAGGAATAAGTACATAATCCTGCATATAAGTTGTAGAAAGTGTTTCATCAAAATCATACACAAACGCGACGACAGTATTTTTCATCATTACCTCAATAACATTCTTGCATTTTAGAATATTATGATATAAAACATCGGTTAGTTTTTAGTTAATATCAAAGTAAAAGAGGTAAAAAATGGCAGCAACACAAATGGAACAACTGGTTTCACTCTGCAAAAGGAGAGGATTTATTTTTCAAAATTCTGATATATACGGCGGTCTGCAAGGCTTATATGATTATGGTCCGTTAGGTGTTGAATTAAAGAATAACATCAAATCTGCATGGTGGCGCGCGATGGTTTATGAGCGCGATGATGTAGAAGGATTAGATGCCGCCATTATTACCAATCGCAAAGTATTGCATTATTCCGGCCACGAAGACACTTTTTCCGACCCGATGGTAGATTGTAAAAAATGTAAAGGTCGTTTCAGAGCAGATCATATAGACGGCAAATGCCCAAACTGCGGTTCTACAGATTTAACCGAGCCACGCCCGTTTAATTTGATGTTAAGAACCCAATTAGGTCCGGTAGTTGATGAGAATGCCGTCGCTTATTTGCGTCCGGAAACCGCACAAGCTATTTTTACCCAATTTAAGAATGTGGTTGATGCAACATCAAGAAAATTGCCGTTTGGTATTGCCCAAATCGGCAAGAGTTTCAGAAATGAGATAACCCCGAAAAACTTTATCTTCCGTGTTAGGGAATTTGAACAAGCTGAGTTAGAATTTTTTGTTAAACCCGGTGAAGATGAGAAGTGGCATGAAGTATGGAAACAAAATCGTATTCAATGGTGGCGTGATCAAGGCATCGAATCAGATAATTTAAAGATATATGATCAACAGCCTGATGAATTAGCTCACTATGCCAAAGCCTGCACAGATATAGAATACAAATTTCCTTGGGGATTTGATGAGTTAGAAGGTGTTGCCAACAGACGCGATTATGACTTAGGTAACCATACCAAATCTCAAGAAGAATTTAATTTAGAAGCAAAATGCCATGAAAATCATGATTCAACGACCAAATTATGCATCAGAGACGATGATGAAAACAAATGGATTGTACCATTTGTCATTGAGCCGTCCATGGGCATTGATAGAGCGATGTTAGCAATATTGGTTGAAGCTTACAATGAAGAAGATTTAGGCAATGGCAACAGCCGTATTGTGATGAAGATAAAGAAGCATTTGGCGCCGATAAAAGTAGCGATTGTTCCGTTAAAGAAGAACAGTCCGGAGATTATGGCCAAATGTCATGAATTAAAACAGAAGTTGATGAAGTTAGGCATAGGCAGAGTGGCTTTGGAGAACACCGGTAATATTGGTAAAGCATACAGGCGTCATGATGAAATCGGGACACCGTTATGTTTGACGGTAGATTTTGAGACTTTGGAACAACAACCGGAAAGTGTTACTTTAAGAGATAGAGATACGATGGAGCAGATTCGCGTTAACACTGCAGATTTACCGAATTATCTCCGCGAGTATTTTGCGTAAAATAGTGAAGATGCGCCTCTCACTGGGTGTCGAGCCTCCTCGACCGCCCCGCGCGTAGCGGCACCCGCCGTGTAGGCGGCGACAAAGTCGCATAGGCGCGTAAAACATAAGATAAAAATTTAAGGACCGGATTTTCTCCGATCCTTAAATTTTTATACGCGCCTTTATTAGCCTTTATTAATTTGATAAATACAATTCTCCCATTTCATTGTCATCCCTTTTTTGCAAAGCAAAAATTTTCCTCATTTACCCCTCCTTAAACTTTCTGCATTATCTATAGAGAATAGAAAGGAAAAACAACAATGTTTAAGCAACCGTTTACTTTACACACCCACAATAACGAGCTCCATTTTGATGGTCGCTCTTCTGCTCGCGAAATGATACAAACAGCACAAGATTTAGGATTTAAAACCATTGGTGTAACAAACCATATGATAGCCCATCTCGGTTTGACACCTTATTTAGAACGCGAACCGATGTTTTTTGACGATTATAATAAAGCCGAAACTGCTTATATGAAGCATATTGAAATCTTAAATAACCTCAAATCAGAATTCAAAATAGATATCAAAATCGGCTTTGAAGTGGACTTTTTTCAATCTCCACACTGGCGTAATTTCTTTGAAAAGATGCTTCCCCATCTTCCTGTAGATTACTTAATCAGCGGCAGTCATTTTTTGAAAAATGAAGATGAAAGTTTCCTCTGTAACATCTTTCATCTCAAACATTTAAATCCCGCACCGGACGAGGAAACACTACGCAACTGGCTGATTTGCCACTATAAAAATATGGTGACAGCAATAAAAAGTGGTTATTTCAGTTTTATTGCCCATTTGGACTATACCACCAGATTAGGTTTAGCCGAAGATAGCAGTTATGATGAATATAAATATGAAGTTTTGGAAGCCGTAAAACAGACTAAAACGCCAATAGAAATAAACACCGGCGGCTATGAAAGGATTGGTCGTCCGCACCCTGCCCCATGGATGATAAAAGAACTCGCTAAAGATGGTGGCATTGTACCGATTGTGATCAGTGACGATGCACATTATACCGAACATTTAGGATTACATTTCGCAGACGCCGAGCAACTATTAACGGATCTGAATTATACCAATCGTTTCACATTAGATATGCTGAAAAGACCAATATGACCGAAAATATATTTGTAAGACTGGCACAATCAAAATTTAGAAGTAAATTCAAACTGAAAGACATTGATATTAATTATATCAATCAAAAAGGTATAAATACAATAGAAACACACGCCCGAGATTTTATAAAAAAGCGTATCGCTCCGGCAGAAATAGCCAACGATGGCAAACAAACACCGATGCGCGGCCATCCGGTGTTTATCGCTCAGCACGCCACCGCCACTTGTTGCCGCGGTTGTATAGAAAAATGGCATCATATCCCTAAAGGCCGAGAATTAACAGAAACCGAACAACAACAACTCGTCAGCATTATTATGGAATGGATTTCCACTCAATACTCTTCTTCAGATTGTAAACTTGTAAAATAAATCCTCAAACAATAATATATCGGCTAACACTATTTTCTTGTTCTATACCCTTAAGAATATTGCCGACTATCGCGCATAACTTGTTGCACAACGTCATCTGATAAAGTCTTATTTTCCATACCTTTGGCCTGCTCCTTACCGTAAACATTAGCAACATCTTTTTCAGCCTTAGAAATTTTATGCTGACTAAACGCCAAATCAGCTTTTGCCGTACTTCTGAAACTATCATAAGTATCTGTTCGAAACTGCTCATTCATTGCCGTACAATTTATTAAATCAACAAGTTTATCATCTGTATAACGGTCAAATAAATGATGGTCCAAATCTTTAGGAACACTACCGCCATTTTTTTCATAATCAGCACGTTTTTTTTCACATTCATCACGTATTCTTTGGATATCTTCAATCTTAATTTCTTTCGTCGGATCAATATTCATACTTTTGCAAAACTCTTTAACTCGAGCATAAACTTCCTTCGGATTATCCAAATAAGTATCTGGTTTAACGCCAGCACGCAAAGCCCCGCTATTTAAGATTTCTTCTGTCATCATTTCATTCAGTTGCAATCCTAATGTATGCGTCACTTCGTGTGCAACAGTACTGCTCAAACTCGGCGCATAAACATTTTGGCTTTCTTTTTCCAGCAAATCAACATTCAAAAACAACACCGGCTCTTTAACATAATTCAGATGCAATCCTGCCGCTTTAGCATAACTTGGATTTTCCTTTTTTTGTTGATTAACTATAAGCAACGCTTCAATAGCTTTACTTTCATCACCACCAAATTGCGCCACAACTTCATCTTTAAGATGAAGCTTTCCCTCTTTAATCATTTTTTCTATACTACCGAATATATCATTCGTGGCAACAATATTTAGGTTGTCCAGATTTTGCATCGCCGTTTGATATTCCTGAACATCAATTCCAACATCTGCTCCATCTAAAAACATACCGACTTCATGGCGTTTTTCATACCAATCTTTAACCCATTGTACACCCTCTGTAATACTTTGCCTTTGTGTATCTGTTAATTTGACACCAGCCTCTATAATTTTATCATTGTCACCGCTCATAACAATCTCTCCATAAATCATTATTATAAGCTTAGTTTAACATAAAACACACTAGAAGTCAAAAAATATTCATAAACAAAACAACTTTCTTTTATTTTTAAGCGACATGCAACAAACCTCCGTCAGACGCTTTTTTATTGCTAAAGGGCAAAAAATGTGATACAATAAAACTGTTAAATTAAGTTTATGGGTTATTAGTTTCTATATTATTGGGGTATGTGTTACGGTTTAGAAGGTTTGGAGTTTTTCTCTTTGTCTTTATTAAATTGTTATGCATGTTTTGATGATGAGAGATGAATACTTATGTAACTTCTTTTAACAAATAAACATGTTTAATTTAATATTAAAAATTATGAAAAATTCAAATCAAACCTCGGGAACAGTGAACATCAACATTGCCTACAACGGTAGTCGTCCACGCGTCAGAATTAGCTTTAACTGGAGCAACATCTGGCAAAGTATCGTATCTGGTATCTCAAGCTTCTTCAAGGTCTGGGTGAACGCCATGGTAACGACCTACCGCTATCGCAACGTAATTGCACTGACTTTCTATGCACTTCTCTGGTACACTTTGATAGCAATGATTATCAAAAGCGGAATGGACCAGGTAGAGTATTTCAGGAGCATTGGGGCAATAGATCCTTTCTACTCAACTCTCAGTTATCTGTGGAGCGAGTGGAAGAATGCTTCAAGTAGCCTCGGATTCACTGCCTATGGTCAACAAATAGGTCTTCTGATTTTAGCTGTCATAAAGATGAACTTACTCTTTATGCCGGCGATGGATTGGACAAAGAACTCTTTAAGCATACTTCACCACAATAACTGGAAAGTATCTGCTGCGAAGAATGACCTTGTACAATGTGCTGATGGACTTAAGAAACAGTACCAGAAGTTCGTAAGAAAAGTCATGTTTACTATTCTCGGTGTTGCTATGCTGACTGCCACTGTGTACTTCGTATGGAACACAATGCAAACAGCAATGTAAACCCTAACACAACTTTAAGCAGATTGGAGGATAACCCCTCCTCTCTGCTTTTTTTATTGACTCATTATACCAGAACTGATAGTTTGAACTAAATTTCTATCATTATATGTCTAATTCTGTAAATCTCAAACTATTATGGAAGAACAAAAACAAAATCAATTTTTAGAGGCGTTACGTCTGGTGTATCCTGATTATAAGTTTTTACTGTTATCAACCATGCAACGCGGCGATAAGATGATTCTTAAAGTTCAAGGCAAGGTAGGCAGTCTGGATACTTGGGAGTATGACAAAGGCTGTCAGATGTGGTGGGATGTTATTCGTCCAACGGCTGAAAAACTTGGTATCGTCGGAGATATTCGGACATTATTCATTCTTTCTCAGACAGAGTTTGTGTTGTATGCACCTGATATCGGTATTAGGGGCGGTGTATTCAGAGAAATAAAAAAACCTGTTCACTACAATGTATACGGAGATATATGGTACCAATACTATGTCGGCAAATGCTTGCAGATAGATGATGTCATCACTTATCTGCAAAAAACGAAAGTCCCGTTTTAAGAACAAGAAAGCATCGGATATGTATATCCGATGCTTTCTTTGACAATCGCACAAACTTCATAAATAATGGTTCACACGCTCATGATGACAAAGAAATATTCTGCTCTTTACTATCATCTCTTTTTTGCGAAGCAAAAATCAAGGGATTTCCAGAGATTTCATCAAGTATACCTTTGCTCCATAGGAAAGCCCAAAGTAATGGAGGTGCGCCGTGCACTCGAGCCTACACGCCCCCGTACGGAAAGTAACTCGATCGGGCAGTTCTGACACTGCCCCATGGCTACTATTCTTCAACGACGCCTTCGTCATCTCCACCCAACATTTCCGTTGTCAAATGACCGGCATCAGCGCGAATTTTATTCTCAATTTCATCCGCAAGTGCTTGATTATCTCTGAGTGCTTGCTTAGCATTTTCACGCCCTTGACCGAGTTTTTCACCTTTATAAGAGAACCAAGCACCGGCTTTTTCTATGATACCGGCTTTAACACCAAGGTCAATCAACTCACCTGTTTTAGAGATTCCTTCGCCGTACATAATGTCAAAATCGACAGTCTTAAACGGCGGAGCAACTTTATTTTTAACAATTTTAACGCGTGTTTGGCTACCGATAACATCATCTTTATCCTTAATAGCGCCAACACGGCGAATATCCATACGAATAGAGGCATAAAACTTCAAAGCATTACCACCGGTCGTTGTTTCAGGATTACCAAACATCACACCGATTTTCATACGAATTTGGTTAATAAAGATAATAAGCGTATTTGAACGAGAAACAGTAGCCGTCAATTTGCGCAAAGCTTGACTCATCAGGCGTGCTTGCAATCCCATATGGGAGTCACCCATTTCTCCTTCAAGTTCAGCCTTTGGAACGAGCGCGGCAACAGAGTCAACAACCAATACATCAATCGCACCAGAGCGAACTAATGTATCTGCAATTTCCAAAGCTTGCTCACCGGCATCAGGCTGAGATATTAAAAGATTATTGATATCCACACCGATTTTTTTAGCATAAGATGGATCAAGTGCATGCTCAGCATCAATAAAAGCACAGGTTCCGCCTTTTTTCTGAGCTTGAGCAATCACACTTAAGGCAAGCGTTGTCTTACCGGAGCTTTCCGGACCATAAATTTCCACAATTCTCCCCTTTGGCAAACCGCCTATACCGAGCGCGATATCCGTCCCCAAAGAACCGGTAGATATAGCTTCAATATCGATTTTTGTATCTTGCCCATAACGCATGATAGAGCCTTTACCGAAAGCTCTTTCAATTTGGCTTAATGCCGCTTCCAACGCTTTATCTTTTTCCATTTAATACCTCATAAAAAAGTCTTATAATTTCATTTCAAAGGCATTATGTTCTCTTTTTGTTCGTTTTGCAAGTATTTTTTTTACATTTTGCCTATTATTTTGAAATATTATTTATTTTCAACAATTTAGTACAAATTATTTACAAACAGCAGACACTTAAACATTCACATTTATTAAAAATAAGTATTTACAAACAAAATTTTCCGATTATAAGGATAAGTCTGTTGGTATCCTCAGAGATACCGTAAATATAAATATGAGGTAACTAAATGAGCACTAATTTATTAATGGCCGGCAAAAAAGGCCTGATTATGGGACTTGCAAATGATAAATCCATAGCTTGGGGAATTGCACAAGCATTAGATGCACAAGGTGCACAAATTGCACTTTCTTATCAAAACGAAACATTAGAAAAAAGAGTTGTTCCTTTAGCTGAGCAACTGTCTTTTGAACCGACATTAATTAAATGCGACGTTTCCGATTCGGCATCTGTCGAAGCCTGCTTTGCAGAATTAGGCAAAAAATGGGGGAAAATTGACTTTGTCGTACACGCCATTGCCTTTTCGGATAAAGACCAATTAAAAGGTCGCACTATTGATACCACTTTAGATAATTTTACCAACACAATGCATATATCCTGTTATTCATTTATTGAGGCTTGTCGTTGTGCTTCTCCGTATATGAATGAAAACGGTTCTATCTTAACTTTAACCTATTTAGGTGCAGAACGCGTTTTGCCAAACTATAATATCATGGGTGTCGCCAAAGCCGCGTTGGAAGCATCTGTTCGCTATGCCGCTGTTGATTTAGGTCAACAAAATGTTCGCGTTAATGCTATTTCTGCCGGACCGATTAAGACATTGGCTGCTTCCGGCATCGGTGATTTTAAGAAGATTTTACACTGGAATGAATTAAATGCTCCATTACAAGCAAACGTTACACAAGAACAAGTCGGTCGTGCCGCTTTGGCGTTATTATCACCTTTGGGTGAAGCAATTACCGGCGAAGTATTGCACGTTGATAATGGTTATAACAAAATTGCGATGTTAAATATTCATAAGACACACGAAATTGCTGAAGTTATAGCTGATTTCTAATAACCGGATAAAATCATAGAAAACAAAAAAGCGGAGTCATTATGCTCCGTTTTTTTGTGTTGGCTTATCAAGACATAAAAGTCTTTGATTCTTTTCTAACAATTCCTTAGAAAAACGCAATTTTGCTTCATCTCCGTCAAGCATATCGCGCAAAACCGCACAAACAAACTCTTCCACATTCATATTTAGATAATTATCAAAATCAATTCCCGCCCATTGATACAATTCACGTTTTACAGCATTCACTTCATCAATTTGTTTTTGAACAAATGAAACACTGTGCTCACGTACATCATTATAAATATGAGCGATGTCTTCAATATGATGAAAACGAGCACCTTTTTTAATCATATCTGCATATAAATAATAATCATCAGCATATCTGACACCCTCTGTATAGCGCACTTGATGTTTATCAAACCATGAGCGTCGCATCATTGCTGCAGATTGAGTTGGTACCGCACAAGAAAAAAATAAGGATAACTTAATATTTTCATCTCGCTCATCTAAAGAATAATGTTTTTTCTCATTTTCCCCAGTTTCCATAAGCCATGAAATAGCACCCATACGCTCATCTTTAATCCCTTGATAATAGTCCGCCAGCAAAATCGTACCAACATCTACAATTGCCACATCAGGATGCTTATCCAAGTATTCAACTTCTAATTTCAATCTATCCGGAAGTGACCAATCATCTTGATCCATCGGCGCAATATATTCACCGCGAGCCAGTTCAAATCCGCGATTTCGCGTTTTGACAATCCCCATATTTTTTTCGTTTTTATAGAGTTTAATACGACTGTCCTGTTTAGCTATTTTTTGCAATTTCTCCCAAGAATCATCAGTTGACCCATCATCAATAATTACAAACTCAAAATCTTTATACTTTGACTGTAGCAGAAAACCAATAGTTTGCTCCAAATATTGAGCGCCGTTATAAACCGGCATAACAATAGATACTTTTGGTGCTTTTAATAGCCAATACGCACCGATACAACTTAAGAATAAAAAAATTGCTGATAAAATTATTATTTTTCGTTTCAAATTCATCGGAAAATCCTCTATAGGGATTATAAATAAAGAGGATTTAAAAAAAAGTAAAGGCAGATATCTTATAAAGATATCCACCTCAATTTCAGTTTAAGAAAAGGTAATTACCTGTAGCGTTGTCACTGAGCATCATAAAACCATCCGATAATCTGTCATCAGTAGAAGTTTTATCATACAGAATCACATCTGTTTCTCTAGGTAAAACCTTTAATGCACTCTCAAGCCTCAAATCCCAAAGAAGTTGCTTTGCACGCTGTGTTTGCAAACCATAACGGCGTACATAAGCGCAAATAATTCTCTCAGCCACGTCCTCTTCATCTAATTCCATTACCAAAAAAACAATCATTTGATACTCATCACTCAAAGTCAAACGCTGTCTTTTCAGATACTCCTGAATTTCCGCAACATTCTTTGATTTTAACAACTGGAAAAATCTTAGATGTTGTTCATGTTCTTTCTCTTTCTGCTTATCAAAAAGATATTGCAAAAAGTTACGTGGTTTTGAACTCTCCTCAGCAAATTCCATTTCGAGGTCGTCATTAAGTTCACTTGTTCGGATATCCGAACCTTCAAAAAAATACTCTTCTGGCATAGTAGTAATGTAATAAATTTTTATTATAGGTAAATTTATCAAAAGACATCATAATAAATTTATCACAATATTTATACGCAATTGCTACAAGCTTGTCAAGATATTTTAGATTGACAACAATTTGTTTTGTTTTTACAATTTGCCTGTAAAATTAAATATTTGTTTATTATTCACCAAAAATTTAAAAATTATGCCTATACGTGCTACTTTACCGGAAAATCAGCATCAACCCAAAGGTTGTATGATTGTGTCAATTCTTTTTTTCCTCTCTATTATCGGTGTACTAATTTATGCCGCAATCAAATTAGCATAATTAAATTATTATCCTTAAAACAAAAAAGCTATGTACGGTCCAAATGATGGTCTTCATTCTGACAAAAGTTGCCTTGGGGTAATTGTTGTCTTCATCTTGGTTGCTGCTGGGATATACGCAGTGCTATAATACTTCCAGACAAGAAAAAACTCGCTCCAACAAGCGAGTTTTTTTTTACAGAAAATGGTGCACATATATCAACACGCACCACTTAAATCAAACCGACAAATGTTTATTCTTCGCCGAAATCTACGGCCTCAACACCATCAAATTCCTGCACTTCATCATCATTGAAGTCATCTTCATCATCTTCGGCATCAAGCCAGGTTACAGAAACAACATTTTCATTTTCAGCCGTTCTGAACAAGATAACACCTTGTGTCTTACGACCGGCAATACGAATGTCTTCAACCGGCATACGAATAAGCTTACCACCGTCGGTGACCATCATAATCTGGTGATCATTTTTAACAGGGAATGAGCTGACCACTTCTTTATTGCGTTCACTCATCTCCATATTGGCCACACCTTGTCCGCCACGTGCAGTAATACGATATTCATATGCTGAAGTCCGCTTACCATAACCTGTTATGGTTACAGTTAAGATAAATTCTTCATTTTCGCGCATTTCTTTATATTGCGCATATGAAATTTTCGGCTCCAGAGTATTAAAGACCGCTTCTTCATCAAAAGTTTCGCCTGCCGGAACATCAATTTTCTTTAAGGCAGAAGATAATCTCAGATATTCCTCACGCTCTTCTGTCGGTACTTTAATATGTTTTAAGATAGACATGGAAATGACTTCGTCATTATCAGCCAATTTAATACCGCGTACGCCAGTCGAATTACGACCGACAAACACACGGCAGTCAGCTACTGCAAAACGATTACATTTACCTGATTTTGCCGCCAACATAACGTCATCATTATCATCACACATTGCCACATTGATGAGTTTATCCCCTTCATCAAGTTTCATCGCAATCTTACCGTTTGATTGAACATTAACAAAGTCCATCAATGAATTACGACGAATATTACCTTGCGAAGTTGCAAACATTACGGAAAGACCTTTGCAATCCTCTTCTAATTCTGGCAACTTCATAATTGCGGTGATATTCTCACCTTCCGTTAATGGTAATAAATTAACAAACGGCTTGCCTTTGGAAGTCGGTGAACCGAGTGGCAATTTATAGACTTTCATCTTATAAACAATGCCTTTAGAAGAGAAGAACAGCACCGGTGTATGTGTATTGGCCACAAATAAGCGGGTAACAAAATCTTCTTCCTTAGTAGTCATACCGGATTTACCTTTACCACCGCGCTTTTGTGCTTTATAAGCATTCAAAGGTACGCGCTTAATATAACCGGCCTCAGTTACGGTAACGACCATATCCTCACGTTGAATAAGTGATTCGATATCTGTATCAACTTCAATATCTTCAATAACTGTACGCCTTGGGGTAGCATATTCCAAACGGATAGCTTGGAATTCATCTTTCATAATTCCCATAAGCTTTTCACGACTACCTAAAATAGCAAGATATTCTTCTATTTCCAATCCGATAGCACGTAATTCGTCATGAATTTTATCGCGTTCCAAACCGGTTAAACGTTGTAATTTCAAATCCAAAATGGCTTTTGCTTGCGCTTCGGATAATCTGTATGTGCCATCAACAACTTCACGCCCCGGTTCGGCAATCAATTTAACCAACAGTTCTACATCACCGGCCGGCCAAGCCTTGGCAAGCAATGCGTCTTTCGCATCATTCGGATTAGCGGCAGTACGAATAAGCTCAATCACCGGATCAAGATTTTCCACGGCAATTGCCAAGCCAACCAAAATATGTGCCCTGTCACGCGCTTTATTAAGTTTATAAACGGTACGCCGACGAATAACTTCCTCGCGGAAATTAACAAATGCGGCAATAATATCTTTGAGGTTCATCATCATTGGACGCCCGTTATTAATTGCCAACATATTCATACCGAAACTGGTTTGTAGTTGCGTATATTTATAAAGCTGATTTAAGACTACATCAGCCTGAAATTCCTTTTTAATTTCAATAACCACGCGCACACCCTGACGGTCTGACTCATCACGAATATCGGAAATACCTTCAATACGTTTTTCTTTAACCAGTTCGGCAATTTTTTGTACCAACATTGCTTTATTAACTTGATAAGGAATTTCGTGTACGATAATCGCTTCTTTATCTTTTCTGATTTCTTCAATAGAACATTTTGCACGCATCATCACCGAACCGCGACCGGTCAAATAAGCCTGTTTTGCCCCGCCATAACCGAGAATAAGACCGCCGGTTGGGAAATCCGGACCCGGAACAATACGGATTAAATCCTCGATACTGATGTCTGGATTATCAACATAAGCGGTACAAGCATCTAAAACTTCACCCAAATTATGCGGAGCGATATTTGTAGCCATACCTACGGCAATACCGTTAGTACCATTAACCAAAAGATTAGGAAAACGTGCCGGCAACACCATCGGCTCTTGCAAAGACTCATCATAGTTCGGCATAAAATCAACCGTATCGCATTCAATATCTTCAATAAGAGCATGTGCAACTTTGGCCAAACGCGCTTCGGTATAACGCATGGCCGCCGCAGAGTCACCATCCATTGAACCAAAGTTACCTTGTCCATCAATTAATGGTAAGCGCATTGAGAACGGTTGAGCCATTCTGACCATCGCCTCATAAACGGAGCTATCACCGTGCGGGTGATATTTACCCATAACTTCACCGACGATACGTGCGGATTTCTTAAATGGTTTATTATAATCATATCCGTTTTCATATGCGGCATAAATAATACGACGATGCACCGGTTTCAAACCATCGCGCACATCCGGAAGTGCACGTGAAACAATAACGCTCATTGCATAATCCAGATATGAGCGGCGCATTTCCTCTACAATCATCGTGGGGGAAATATTTTCTTTAGACAGTTGCATAGCGGAACTTGTCATATCAACATTTTCTTCATCAGACATCAATTTTTCCTTATAAAATTTTAGCATAGATTAGCCTGAATATACGACAATTCCCAAAAATTAAAACGACCATTTTAAACTTATCCCCATTAAAGCCGATTTTTTTAGCTTGCAGAGCCTATCCTTAAAAATTCAAAGGGGGTGTCGATAAAATTAACAAATAAAAAACTATATTTTAGGGCAGAACTTCAACAGTAACACCACCATCTTCATTAGGGGTTATTTTATACTTCTGTCCATCTTTAAGTTTGATATTTTCAAGGGATTTAAGCCTCTCCGCGGAAACCTCGGTATCATCAGGATTACCTGTATAACGATATCTTTCACGTAGCAATTCACTATACGTTTCTCCGCCGGTACGATAGCTGACAAGTAACACTAAGGAAATAAGCCATACCAAAAAGATTGTCAGCATTGTCTCAATAACCGCGACCAATGTTTGCTCTATATCAAGACGCCTCATACCATCCGTATATTTACGTCCAAACAGTCCGACATAAACGGCCGAACCAATCGCTAAATTACGATAAGTCTCTGCCTTAAAAAAGACCTCAAACCAATGCCCCTCTTCATTATAAAAAGTAAAAAGCATCAAAGCAATTCCGATCCATACCAGAGGATTGAAAAAGAAAGATTTAAAAACAGAACTGCGCTCCCCTTGCATTATTTCCTCTACCATATCAAAATCTACACTATGCTAGCTGAAAAAATAACGAATGCAACAAAAAAATATCCGTTTTAGTCAACAAAAAACTTTACAAAAAGCAATATATGTTTAGAATAGCATTTATACAGGAGTTGACAATGTTTTATCCGGATAAAAATTTTATAAACACCCTCACTTCTGGGGAAAGATTTATTTTCGTAAAAGTCATCTGCGGATTAGTCGCCGCTGATCGTAAAGTTACACGTGAAGAATTGCTTTTCTTAAAAGAAGTCGCCCTAAAATTCGGGGTAGAAAGTGAAAGCCTTTCCACGATGATAAAGACCGCTGATCGTGTTTCATTGATTAAACAAGCACATATGATAACCAGCCGTCCTAAAGCTTTAATGCTCATCAAAGACTTATGTATGGTGGCTAACACAGATGCGGACTTAGCTGATAACGAAATTGATTTTATCTTAGATATTGCAGAAGCAATGAACATAGAACCAAGCATTGTCAAAGATATCAATGCCGTCGTAAACGAATACCTCGCCATTTCGCAAAAAGCTTGTATTTTATTAGAACAGGAACATTGGACTTAAATTTATAGAATATGGAAAAACAATGCCCGAAAGAATAGCAAAATTTCTCGCCCGCAGTGGCGTATGCTCACGTCGAGAAGCAGAAATACTTATAAATCAAGAACGTATTACTATCAACGGTGCCACCGTAACAACCCCTGCGACCATGGTTAACGGCGATGAAGATATTCGCTTTGACGGAGAAAAAATTAAAAAGAAAGATAAAACCCGTTTATGGCTTTATCATAAACCGGCCGGCTTAATTACTTCGCATAAAGATGAAAAAGATAGAGATACGGTTTTTGCGCATTTACCGGCAGGCCTGCCACGCGTCATCTCCGTCGGTCGCTTAGATTTAAATTCCGAAGGCTTGCTATTGCTCACCAACGACGGGGCCCTATCCCGTGCTCTGGAATTGCCCGAAAATGGTTGGAGCCGCCGCTATAAAGTAAAAGTGCATGGTACTGTTAATGAAAAAAAATTAAAAGAGCTTGAAAAAGGAACCGTAGTCGAAGGTATAGAATATGCGCCTTGCAAAATCACCATAGATACCACTCAACAGTCGAACAGTTGGCTAACTATCTCTTTAACCGAAGGAAAAAATCGTGAAATAAGAAAATTAATGGCCTCCATTGGCTTAACCGTAGCTCGTTTAATCCGCTTATCCTATGGACCTTTCCAATTAGGTTCATTAAAAAAAGGCGAAGTAAGAGAAGTACCTCAAAAAGTCTTAAAAGAGCAATTAGGAAAGACCTTTGAAATATGCGAATAATCTCCGGTACATTACGCGGTAAACAATTATTTACACCTAAAGATAATCACATCCGTCCTACGGCAGATAGGGCACGTGAAGCTGTTTATAATATCATAAATTCCAAGTTGGATGCCGCACTAAATCAATATGATATATTAGATATTTTTTCCGGCACCGGTGCTTTTGGTTTAGAAGCCGCCTCTCGCGGTGCTAAGACTGTCACCTTTGTAGATATAGATTTAAGTTTAACTGAAAGAAATGCAAAGCTTTGCGGTTTTAAGAATTTAAAATTCATCAAATCCGACGCCCGCAAATTACCACCGAGCAGACAACCTTTTGGTTTAATTTTTTTAGATGCCCCATATAACCAAGATTTAACCGAGCCGACCTTAAGAGCGCTCATATCCAGTGGCTATATAAACTCTGAAACATTAATAATAGCGGAAACTGCCAAAGATGAAATCTTAAATTACCCTCAAGAATTAGAATTAATAGATGAGCGTACTTACGGCGCCGCCAGATTTTCGTTTTTCAGTTATCCGGCATAATTTTTTTAGCTTTACTTTAAAATTTTCTCTACTATAATTTCCCTTGCTGTTAGAGATAGCAGTAGGGTGTCAGAACCCTGTACTAAAATACAGTCGCATAGGATATAGCGACTAATAAATTATATGCCGACCTCGGTCTTGGACGGATGTCGGCTGAATATGGTTTTGCCGAATAAGCCGAGCCGTTTTTTGTATTTTAGTACGGTTTCTGAACATCCGCCCACTTTTTTTAAGTGGGTTTTGTTTTATGTTCATAACAAAGGCAAAAACCGATGACAAACCGTAATCTGATAAAACAAATAAAGCTCAGGGATATTGCACACACTGACGATAAAGAACTTGTAAAAATCTTGCTTTATTATGCCGGCATCAAAAAACAAACTGACAATGAAAAGTTTGCTACCAAATTACTGGAAAAATACTTGAACCTCGGAAACATATTAGTAGCTCCGATTACTGAATTGCTATCCCTATTAGATAATAACAAAAAAGCAGTGTATGGTATTTTTCTTACCTCTGCTGCTGCAAAAAAAATATGCTGGGCAAATTTATACTAAATAACTGCTTAAACATACGCGCTTCTATAATAACCGATCAATACTGCCAAAATATACAAAAAATTGACTTAATTTAAAAAAAACACTTGCTTTTAATAAAAAGCAATGCTATACCAAAGGCACAAAAAAATTATTGTGTGCCGTTTTGGTATCCTTTTTATATCTACTATTATAAAGGTTTTAGGTGCACTTCATAAATTTTTCTTTCTTTTTAAACGATATATTTCACGAACAAAGTATTAATTTTAAAAAATAAAAAATTATGAAGACAATCAACACCGTTGCGAACTTCGCAACCAAATTCTTGTGTGTAGCAATTTTCTCTCTGCTGGCTGTTGCCTGCTCTGAAGAAATTATAAGTGAAAGCTACAATGGTCAGGACTTGGTCCAGACACATGACTACGATGGCTACTCCATTGGTAATATCACCAATCAGAATGGTCATTTCTCTCTCGGACTGGAAATCAGACTGGCAAAAGAGCGCATCCGCGTTCCGGCAGAAATGCTCGGTCGTATCGACAACGTCGCACAGACCAATCCCATTGTCACCGCCATAACAAAGGACAATCAGTCTGGCGAGCAGATGGACAGGGACTTTACTTTCTCCCCCGATAGTCAGACAGCTCACGCTTTGTCACAGTGGCTGGCAGATTCGCTTGCAACCTATCACTATGAGTTGACCAACGTATACTACGTTGATTATGAGGCAGAACCGATTGACGACGAAGGCAATATCTATAAAATGACACCGCATTTCGCCGCCACTTATCGTCACACTTCTGATGCCTCCTTAAACGGTACCTTAAATCTCTATCCGAGATATTACCAAATTAAGGAAGGCGTGGAGGTTATAGACTCGCTAATCATAACAACTCATAACTACGAAGGTCATGCCGATGGCAATGTGACCAACGTATTAGGCACCGGTCATGCTGATATAACCGTAACTTTGGGTAAGAATTCCGTAGAAGTTGACAAGGCGCTCTTAGGACAGCTCACACTGACCAATGAAAGCACACCGTCCACCTCGGATATTTCCACCTCAAGTGAAACCGGTTCGCGTTCCACAAAGAATTTCACCTTCTCGGATACGCAAACCGCAGCTGCCATTTATCAGTACTTGTACCAAAAAGCTGCTGAAAACCACGTCGAGATTACGGGTGTAACGTATGTGAACTACACAAGCGAGGCAATCAACAGCGAATCCGTTTGGATAATTCCGCATTTCAATGTGACCTATCGTCGCATCGGAAGTGAAACTGCCACCGGTTCGTTTGATTTGTACCCCAAGTACAAGCAGGTTGCCAAGGCTATCGTGCCGGACACATACACCTACGATGTCACAACGAAGTTCACGGATGATGAAGCCAACAGCGTCAAAACCAAGATGATGACCTTAACTGTCACCAAGAAGAATCAGAATGGTGATGTTGTTCAGACTTGGCGTTGCCGCAGAGGAGTCGTTATTTCTGGCCACGTCAGCGGTTATCCCATGTTTGTCAAAAACACCACTGTCACCAAAAAAGTCTATAATGACGAAGAGTCGATGGATGCAGAGTACCACTACACAAGGCCTATTGAGGGCAATGAACAATTCGTGGAAACCAAAACCACGCATTTGTGGCGGTATCAGAATCACTTCACGGCAGATGCCGGCGGTGATATTTACACTGACTCACATTTGATGTTCCAATCAGTAGTGATTACCTTCACTGATGGTGAGTATACGTACACATCGCCTTCGTTCGTTAAGTCTGCAGAGGTAACGTATGACAACATTGATCAGGACAACAGCCTCATTGGCAAGACCAAGACCGAGAATGGAAAGAATTACGTCTATGGCGGTACCCACCGCTTAACCGTCAAGAACATCTTAGACGGTGAAGACTTCTTCTCTTCCACTGCTTCGTCTGAGCTTTGGGTTCTCCAGTAAGTAGTTGGTTGACACACCTAGCCTAATCTAATTCAAAACCTGCCCCTTCGGGAGCAGGTTTTTTTAATACAAAATCTAGAAATTCAAAAATTCCTCTGCATTACGAATAAGCAATTCAGCCAAATTCTCATCATCTATTTGCGCAATCTCCGACAAACGTTGCAAATTCTGTTGTACGATTTCTCCATAATCCGCTTCATCAATCCGATACGGCGCATCTGTTTCAAATAAAATTCTGTTTTTGGGCATCATTTGCCACATTTTCGCCGCTTGTTTTTGCTTCAAAAACAGCGCACTTAAGCCGATATACCCGCCGGTGCGTATAATAAACTGCAGAAGTTCCTCATTTTTGGTAAATCCATGATATACATAACGAATACTTTTCAATTCTTCCTCATGAATCATGAGCGCCTTGAAAGCCTTTGCTGCATGGATAATCACCGGACGTTTATACTCTTTGGCAATAGCCAGTTGCTCAGAAAAAAGTTTATGTTGTCCTGCCGAAACTTTTTCTTTAAGCTCATCAACCCCGATTTCTCCTACCAATGCTCGCGGAAATTCTTCTAATCGCGCACGCAACTCTTGAGCCGGTAAAGGTTCACGCCAATACCAAGGATGTATTCCGAAAGCTCCATAAATTCGCCCCGGATGCTGTTGCATTAAAGCGGCAATTTTTTGAAAATCTGTATATTGCGCCGATACCGACACCATTTTTTTCAATGCTGTATTATCTAAAACCTGCGGTGTACAATCCGGTTTAAAATCTTGCAAATGAATATGCGTATCAATAAACTGCAACATAAACAAACCCTAATAAAGGAACCTATAATGTCTATATATACTACGCCGATTTTTAATATCAACTTAACAAAAATGATTGAAAATTTTAACCTGCTAAAAAAGCTATCTGCACCGGCAATTCCGGCCGCTGTTGTCAAAGATGATGCCTATGGATTGGGTGCCTACGAAATTACACAATCTTTATACCAAAACGGATGTAGACACTTTTTCGTTGCACATGGTTCCGAAGGAAAAATTGTCCGTCACGCTGCCCCAAAAGCAGAAATTTTCGTTTTACAAGGAATTGGCGAAGATTCCTTTGAATATTTTAATGAAGCCAAATTAATTCCGGTAATTTGTTCGCCGGCTATGCTGGATTTTTGGCACACGCACAAAATAGAAGGTATCCGTCCGGCAATACAAGTAGAAACAGGATTAAATCGTCTCGGCTTTAAGGTTGCGGATTTAGAAAAATTAACTTCTTCCGAATTAAGTGAATTTTCTTATGTTTTATCGCATTTATCTTGTGCCGATGAGCAAGCACATTTTATGAATGCTCGTCAATTAGAGAATTTCCACAAAATTAAACAACGTTTCTTTGCTAACACGCCGGCGACTTTATCTGCATCAGACGGTGTCTTTTTAGGCTCCGAATTTCATTTTGATTTAACCCGTTTAGGCGCCGCTCTATACGGCATAAATACTGCTCCGTATCGCGAAAATGAAATGAAAAATATATTGGAATTAAAAGCCCCTGTCTTGCAAGTGAAAAAATTGGATAAAGGTGAATTTGTCGGCTATTCAGCAACCTTCCGTGCCCCTTGCGATATGAAAATAGCGATTGTCTCAATTGGTTATGGTGATGGCGTTCCGCGTTCCCTTTCCAATCGCGGTAAAGTCATTTTTTATGAAAATGGCAAGGCTTGTTATTGTCCGATACTAGGACGCGTTTCCATGGATAACATTATCTGCGATGTTTCTTCAGTACAAAATATCAGTACCGGCGATTTTGGTTATTTGATAAATGATGACTATACTGTTGATGATGTCGCGCGTGATGCTGGTACTATTGCTTATGAGTTGATTTCGAACCTAGGCAAAAACCCGAGATTTATCAGAAACTATACAGCGTGAGCTTTTAGATCATTTGCCACTTTATACACCTGTGATGAATAGTGGGAACCTTTGATAAGGACTACATCACCGTCTTGGAGCACTTCATTTTGTAAAAATTCGGAGACGCCGTTAACATTATCAAAATAATAACGCTCAGTACCATCCGCAAGTTGCGCCAACATATCTTTTGTTTCCGCGCATACGCCGATAACCACATCAATACCGTTATTTTTCAAAGCTTGTCCAACGCGGATATGGGCTTCCTTGGTATAATCACCGAGTTCTGCCATTTTACCGATAACCGCCACATGCCTCCCTCCGACCGGAATTTTTCCGAGGCTGTTAATCGCCATCACTGTCGCATCAGGACCACCGGAATAACTGTTATCAATCAATGTAATTTTCTTTCCGTTAAGATTGACGGTAAATTTTTTACCGCGCCCTTCCGGTGCCGAAAACTGATTTAGCGCTTGTACTGCCGGCCCTAATGGCAGTCCTAATACATCAATTACCGAAAGCACGGCCCAAGCATTGTAAAGATAATGCTCACCACTTTCCTCTAAATTCAATTCAACCGAAGGATGCTTATTTTTCCCGAATGACCGCACTTTATCAGTAGCTTTTTCTGCCGCTTGTCTGAGGATTTCCGCATGATTGGTATCTTCATTATAAATTGCTGCCCCGCCTTGTTTCAACCCGGAAAAAATTTCAGCTTTTGCTTTAGCAATATTCTCCATAGTTTTCAAAAATTCCAAATGCATCGGATAAACATTAGTCACCAAGGCAACATCAGGCTCAGTTAAATGCACCAGATAGTCAATTTCTCCTAACGCTGACATTCCCATCTCTATGATGGCATATTGAGCATTCATATCAATATCCAAAAGTGACCGTGGCACCCCTATAAAATTATTAAAATTACCACTCGTAGCATAGGTCGGCGCATAAACCGAAAGAGCTGCTTTAAGTTCTTCTTTAGTCGTTGTTTTACCGGAACTGCCTGTTAATGCTATCACAGTCCCTTTATACTGTCTTCGATTATATTGTGCCAATTTTCCAAAAGCTTTCAAAGTATCCGGCACAATCAAAACACGCTCTTTATCAGCTCCTGCAATTTCTTTTTCAGAAAGAACAAGCGGTACACCTTTATTAAGCACATCTAAAATAAAATCATGTCCGTCAAATTTTTCCCCTTTCAAGGCAATAAATAATGTATCAGTTGAAACTTTTCTGCTATCAGTGGAAATTTCCTTAATAACTGCCTCTTTAGCACGACGTTGCACACCCAAGATATCTGCAATCAAAAAAGAATTCATCTCTATCATAATCGTATTTCCCTAAAAGTTTAATATGCATTTATTATCCAAAGCAAAAGTTAATTTGCAGTATAAAAAAACTTGATTTTTTGAATAAATCACGTTATATTTTGTAGCCGAACCGATAGGAGTAACCATAATGAAATGTCCGTTTTGCGGTAATAGTAACACCCAAGTTAAAGATTCACGCGATACTATAGATGAAAATGCTATCAGACGTCGTCGCGAATGTCCGGATTGCGGAGGTCGTTTCACCACCTATGAACGCATAGAATTGCAAGAATTGATTGTTATCAAAAAAAATGGTGAACGCGTCCCGTTTGATAGGGAAAAATTGCTACGTTCCATTTCTTTGGCTGTCAGCAAATGCGGTATTTCCGGTTTTGAAATAGACAAGTTGGTAGACAGTATTCGCCGCGAGCTTGAAAATTCCGGTGTGATAGAAATTACCTCCAAGGCCATTGGTGAAAAAGTGATGGATAAATTAATCGGCATTAATAAAGTGGCTTATATTCGCTTTGCATCGGTTTACAAAGATTTTAAAGAGGTTAAAGATTTTGAAGAATTTGTAAGTAAAATCAAATCCTAGAGTTAGTGTAAAAAAGTAAAGGTAAAACTTAAATGGCAAAATTTGTTTCAGAGAAGATAAGAAAAAAATCCGGTGCTCGCTTAGCAGCAGTACAGGCAACTTATATGACAGCTTTTTCCGATATAAGTGTAGATGAAGTTATAGAAGATTTCAAATCCGGAGAAATTGGCCGCTATGCCATAGAAGAAGATGCCTTAACCGGCGAACATACGGTAGAATTATCAGAAATGGATATTCCTTATTTTGAAAATCTTGTTCGCGGTGTACAAGCAAAGAAACAAGATTTAGAAACATCCCTGCGTTCATACCTTAAAGACGGTTCATCTTATGACCATATGAATGCCACCATGCAGGCATTGCTTTTATGTGCAGTTTACGAGCTTGGCTATACCACAGATGTTGATACAAAAATTCTTATTCAGGAATATGTTGACCTGGCTTATGCTTTCTTTATGAAGAATGAACCCAAAATGATAAATGCCCTTTTGGATCAAATAGCCAAGAATGTTAGGATGTAACGATGACCGTTTTAAAACTCTATACATATCCTGATAAGATTTTAAGTCAAAAATGCGAACCAATATCGGCAGTTACCGACAAGACACGCAAAATTTTAGATGATATGTTAGAGACCATGTATGCGGATAAAGGTGTTGGTTTAGCCGCTCCACAAGTTGGCTTAAATCTGCGCATGATTGTCATAGACGATAAAGTCGGTGAAGACGGCACCCCCGGTCCACACCCAATGTATTTGGTTAATCCGGAAATCATAGAAAAATCCGCAGAAACTATCATTTTCAATGAGGGATGCTTATCCATCCCCGGACAATGCGCCGAAGTTGAGCGCCACAAAAGAGTAAAAGTGCGTTATTTGGATTATAATGGCAAAGAGCAAATTCTGGAAGCTGAAGATTATTTAGCTGTTATTTTACAGCATGAAACAGACCATTTAGACGGTATTTTATATATAGATCACTTAAGCCGCCTTAAACGTAATATGATAATTAAAAAGCTCCAAAAACAAAGTGACTAGTCCTTTTTATCAGAATAATTGATCCACTTACCCACATCACTTTCACTCAGATGATAAAAATCGTAAATTCGTGCTAATAAATCTTTATCATGCAGTTTACTTTTATGTAACAATATGCCGTTAGTTGTATACCGGCTATGCTGTCCCATGCTATAAATAAATTCAAACGGCCACCTACATTCATCATCATAAAGCGAACACCCCAAAAAATAATTATATGCATTATTAATTCTAAGCCAATTCAACAACGTCGGTGCAAAATCAAGCGAATTACGTGCCTCCGCATCAATACGTTGCGGTTTAATGCCGTCATAATAAAGCACAAGCGGAATCGTACTCATAAAATATGTTCTGTAATCGCCAAAAGCTTTTTGATAATCGCGCGTTGGAAAAGTAGCATGATCCGTCGTAAAAATAATTGCGGTTTTTTGCTGTAAAGTCGCATTTTCATCAACAGTTCTTAGAAATCTGCCGAACATAATATCTAAATTATGAAAACGATTAACAACCTCATTAATCTCTTCTCCATTAAACAAATATACGGCATCCGGAGAACTTCGCCCCACATGCGTACCAATATTATAAACGCCGATAAAATACGGCTCCTGTAACTGACCTGATTTAAGCAATTCCCCTAAATAATAAAATAATTCTCTATCCGACAAAGCTCTATCATCATCAATAAAATCAGCCGCATGAAAAACTCTATCAAACCCGAATGTGTTAAGATAAGAGATCATATGCTCGCTTGGTGCATGTGCACATAAAAAATACGAATGATAACCATTATCCCTGAGTATTGCGGGAATATTAATCACTGTATCCTCAATAATAGATTTCATCTCATCAACTGATATGTTAGGATAATCTCCCACCCCAGCATACTGATAAGATGATGAAAGTTGCCCTCTGATACCACGATAGGTCGAAGCTGTATGATTAAAATAGTTATCAAACCACACACTTTTATTCATTAATTGTGAAATATTAAACGTAAGATTGACATATTGATTATTCTTATCAAGAATTTTTGCTGAAAATCCTTCACTGAAAATTGTAACAATATTCTTTCCTCGCAAATCCGGAATATTTTCTTTATTATTCTGATACACCCAATTTTTACCATAAATACGTTTTTGCTGTGCTCTGATTTTTTTATCCGATTTAAAATTAGATTGAGTTAAACTCATTGTAAAAGCCTTAACAAAAGAATAAACCGGTAATTTATCAAACGATACAAAAACAAATAATCCACCTATTAGCGTAACACAAAAAAAATACCGCCGAAGTGATAAGTTAAAAGTTTTTCCCCCTATTCCCCATACAGAAATAAATAAGAAAACTGCAACAATAGCTGCTGAAGAATAAAAAACATACTCTCCTACTGCCGCAACAGCACGAATATTAGATATCATCAAATCCTGTATTAATTGATTTGAATGCCACAACGAAGCCATCTGCAAACCGACAATTAAGGCATATATCCACATAAACAAGTATGATATCTTTTTATATTTAAGCGAGAAAGGTGCTACCAATAAAAAAAACACACCTAAAGAACAGCAAAACGGTAAAATATACTCAGCTACATTTCTGTATATAAGTAAAGCACTTACCAATACTGCATAACAAAAAACAATATACCCAAGCCGTTTAGAAACAATCATCAAAAATTCCTCGTTAAACGGATTTTAACACTGCAAATCTAAATAAACATTAAAAATCCCATATTTATTTGCACATTCCGCTTGCTTATTTTAAACAGTTTTGATAGGCTTCTTTCGTTTACGTATTTTTATTTTAACAAAAAACATATTTTTATGGAAAAACTAACAAAAAAACAGCAACTGGAACTGTTTGATGGTTTATTCGGTTCATTTGAACTGATTGACGCCTACATTGAAAGCGGTGCGGAATTCTGCAAGGAAGCACAAATTAAACTCTGCGAATTAGATAACAATATGCCCATAGCTTACATAAAAAAAGGGCATACGTTATGTAATGAAGCACAGCTAAAGCTGTTTACCTGCCACGCACCTCTTAACGAGATTTTGGTTTCAAAATATTTGAATAGCCATTTTCTCTGTCCTGAAGCTGAACCAAAGCTTTGTGATTTACCTATGGGGAGTATTCTCTTAGCAAACCACTATCTGCGTGTAAAACAACCTTTGACGAAAGAAACGCAAATACGGCTATTGGAGATGAAACCGATAGAAAAAGCCTTTCTGTGCCAATTGTATGTCAGAAATTTCACACAAGACAAGATGGTCACCAAAGACGTCTGTCCGGAATTATTTGACTATGCAAAGAAAGCTGGCTTACTTGATCAAGACATCACCTCTGAATGGGATAAAGATACTTCACATTCTGAGATTTAAAGCAAATCAAGCAACTATTCAAAACAGCGGCTCCCGACACGGAACCGCCGTTTTTTTTACCTTAACTTCCCCCTTCAAACAAAATCTGAGATGAATGGAAACGAATGTCCATTTAAACTGAAAAAGCAGTCCCGAAGAACTGCTTCTCACAACGGATTAAAAACGAGAAAATTTTACAAGAAACACAAAATTTCTTCTAACCAAAAAATACGATAAAGGGCAGTGCTGTCGCCCAATGTCCTGCCTCAAAGCGGAGTTTACTAAAGCGTAAATGAGCATTTGAGGTCAGGCTTCCATTGGACGATTTGACTGCCCTTTTGCGTGTTTTTTCTAAGATTATTCTACGATCTTGGTAACAACACCAGCACCTACCGTATGTCCACCTTCGCGGATAGCGAAACGTAAACCTTCGTTCATCGCAATTGGGTGAATCAATGTTGCTGTCATTGTGATATTATCACCAGGCATAACCATCTCTGTGCCTTCTTTAAGTTCAATAGATCCGGTTACGTCTGTTGTACGGAAATAGAATTGCGGACGATAGTTATTGAAGAACGGTGTATGACGTCCACCTTCTTCCTTCGTCAAAATGTAGCATTCGCATACAAACTTGGTGTGCGGCGTAATAGAACCAGGAGCTGCCAATACTTGACCGCGTTCTACTTCTTCACGCTTTGTACCACGAAGAAGAACACCGATATTATCACCGGCTTCACCTTCATCCAACAATTTACGGAACATCTCAATTCCGGTACATGTTGTCTTTTGTGTCGGACGAATACCTACGATTTCAATTTCATCACCTACGTGTAATACACCACGCTCTACACGACCGGTTACAACCGTACCACGACCGGAAATGGAGAATACATCTTCAATCGGCATCAAGAACGGTAAATCTTTCGGACGATCTGGTTGCGGAATGTAGCTATCTACTGCATTCATCAATTCAATGATGGAATCATGACCGATTTTCGGATCGCCATTTTCCAATACTGCCAATGCAGATCCTTTAATGATCGGAATTTCATCGCCTGGGAAGTCATAAGATGACAACAAATCACGGATTTCCATTTCAACCAATTCCAACAACTCTGGGTCATCTACTTGGTCTACTTTATTCATATATACCACAATTGCCGGAACACCTACTTGACGAGCAAGCAAAATGTGTTCACGTGTTTGCGGCATCGGACCATCTGCTGCACTAACTACCAAGATTGCGCCATCCATTTGAGCTGCACCGGTAATCATGTTTTTAACATAGTCAGCGTGGCCAGGGCAGTCAACGTGGGCATAGTGACGCTTATCTGTTTCATACTCAACGTGAGATGTATTAATGGTAATACCACGTGCACGCTCTTCAGGTGCTTTATCAATGTTTGCGTAATCAACAAATTCAGCATCTCCCTTTTCAGCCAATACTTTTGTAATAGCTGCAGTTAATGTTGTTTTACCATGGTCAACGTGACCGATGGTACCAATGTTGCAGTGTGGCTTACTGCGTTCAAACTTCTCTTTTGCCATGAATTTAATACCCTAAAATCTAAAATATTGCGTTATAGCATAGGGATTTTAATGAAAGAAAATGGAGCGGGTGAAGGGAATCGAACCCTCGTAATAAGCTTGGAAGGCTTCTGCTCTACCATTGAGCTACACCCGCTCAAACCAATATACTCTCAAACAAAAACCTATGCCTGTTGATTGCGATTATAAGTGGTGGAGGGGGATGGATTCGAACCATCGTAGACGAAAGTCGACGGATTTACAGTCCGTTGCATTTGACCGCTCTGCCACCCCTCCGCTAAAATCGCGCGCAAGGAAAAAGAACAAAGTCTTTCAACCTGACATCAGAGATAAAAACTTATTTTTAAGAGAATGTCAATAAGTTTTTTTATCAATTCTTAAAGTTTTTTTGCTACATTGTCTTTATTGAGTAAAATGAGAGAGATACATTATGCCGAACATCTTAACCGAAAAGAATAATAAGAAAACGCAAAATATAGATTTAATGGACACAACCTCCATAATTAAAACTATCAATAACGAAGATAAAAAAGTAGCAAAAGCCATAGAAAAAGCCTTACCCGAGATTGCACAGACTGTGGATATTATTACCGATTCATTTCTTAAAGGAGGACGATTGGCCTATTTTGGAGCCGGCACCAGCGGACGCTTAGGCATTTTAGATGCCTCCGAATGTTGGCCGACATTTTCTGCACCAGCAGATATGATAAGCGGTTATATTGCCGGCGGAGACTATGCCTTAAAACATTCCATAGAAGGTGCGGAAGACGATAAAGAAGAAGCCTTAGAACATATCTCAGATTTTAAGCCGACCAAAAAAGATGTTGTCATCGGAATATCCGCATCCGGTAATCCTCAATATATTTTAACCATATTAGAAGAAGCAAAAAAACATGGCGCCAAAACAATCGGAATAACCTCAAATCCTCATGCCAAATTAAAATCAATCGCAGATATCACCATTACCACACCGGTCGGACCGGAAGTAATTACCGGTTCTTCTCGCATGAAATCCGGAACAGCACAAAAAATGGTCTTAAATATGCTTTCTACCGCATCGATGATTAAAATCGGCAAAACATACGGTAACTATATGATTGATTTACAACCTGTATGCACTAAATTGATTGAGCGCGCCAATCGCATCATTGCAGAGATTTGCAAAATTCCTGTTGCAAAAGCGGATAAATATCGTATAAAAGCAGAAAATAATGTCAAAACTGCTTGTGTAATGTACATAAAACAGTGTTCTAAAAAAGAAGCAGAAAGATTATTAAAAACACACAACGGTATCCTGAGAAAGGTATTGCAAAATGAAAAGATTTCATAAGCCGCAAGAAAATGAAATAAAAAACAAAGACCAACTGATTATATATGGCAGACACGCTGTTATAAGTGCATTAAAAAACCCAAAGCGCCAAATTAAGAAGTTGCTCATAAGCGCAGAAAATCGTGAGGAAATAGAGGGACTAAATCTAAACATTCCATACACTACTATTGATAAAAAAGAATTTGCTAAAATTCTCTCGCAAGACGCTGTACACCAAGGATTCGCCCTCTACTGCAACAGACTGGAAACCTATGATATAGAAGATTTAATTGCATTAGCAGAAAATAAACAGCGCTGTCATATCCTGATTTTAGACCAAGTCACTGACCCGCAAAATATCGGCGCAATTATCCGTTCTTGTGCCGCATTCGAAACCTTAGGTTTGGTTGTTCAGGACAAAAATTCTCCGCTTGAATCCGGTGCTATGGATAAAGCTGCCGCCGGAACAATTGAATTTGTACCGATAGCACGTGTAACTAATTTAAGTCGTGCCATTGAAAAATTAAAAAATGCCGATTTCTGGGTAATGGGCATGGACGGCTATGCAGAAACCACCATCGATAAAATCAATAAATCCGGCAAAATCGCCATTGTTATGGGTTCAGAAGGCAAAGGTATGCGCCGTTTAGTACAGGAAAATTGCGATTCGTCGGTAAAACTCCCGATATCACCGAATGTGGAAAGCCTAAACGTATCCACCGCCGCCGCCATCGCTTTATACGAATTAAGCAAAGAGTAACTGAATTATAAAGAAATAATAAAACGCATATTAAACTCTAAAATGCATATCTAACGCCGACATTACCTTCAACATTATCTTCTTTTTCAGCATTATGTGCCACTTCAGCTGAAAGCGTGAAATTACCCTCTCTATATGATGCTTCTGCAGTTGTACGTAGCCGATTTTTCTCCTCATCATAACCTTTAAGGTGGTATTGTGCTGCAGACGTACCAACTGTTAAATCTTTATACGGATCAAGTAATTCATGATAATATTTAACACCAAGCGCCAACATTAATTCTCTTTCTTTTGCTAATTTAATCCGTTTACGCAATTTTGCCCCTACACCGGCTTCTAAAGAAATTGTATTATCCCCCTTAAGTTTCAAACCGCCTTTTTCTTTAGCATCATCAGAAGAAATTCCTTGCAGATTGAGTTCTGCCTCTGTTACTAATTCGGCTATTTTCAAATCAATACTATATTCGGCATGATTATATAAACCATAATAAATATCAAATGTATCCGCATCATAGCTGTTATCAAGTGTTTTCCTCGTATAAGAACCATAACCGACACCAAAACTAGGTTCAGTTAAAAACTTAAATCGATTGTTTTGATACATAATAGGAATAAATGCCATCAATATTTTATTTTCTCTGTCAGATTTAACATCATCATAAGTGCTGTCTGCATAAGCCGCTGTCAAATTACCACCAATACTCCAAGCTCGTGATATTGATTTACCGCCCCAGAGAGACATACTGTATACATTATCATCATAATCACTCAGATCATTATAACCGTCTTTACCTGTCTTAAAGTAATTTGCACTGACACCGAACCCGTCCAATCCGTCTTCTAACACACGCCTTTGTTCTTGATTTTGCAATCCGCGCGCTACCGCCATATTTTCACGTGGTAAATTGGCATAAAACTTCTTTCCTGATTCACTTTCTACCTGAGCATCAAATGCATTAACATTATTTGCTGATTTTAAGGATTTATACATATTTTCATTATTCTGTGCTTGATAATTAACTTCTAAGAACTCTGCCAAATCTTGCTCTGCAACTAAATCTGCAAAATTCTTACGAGACAATTTAACATCTGCACCATTATCATTAGCCTCTAAATCTGCATCAAACAAATAAGATTCTGAAGACACTTCTAAATTATCAGTATTCCCTTCAAAAGCCCCTTCTGCTTTATAAACATCATTAAATCCATTCATCACAATATCAGATGCCGCCGTAACACGACCGGTAAAGCTTTGTGCTTTATATGAACCGCCATTTGCCAAAACATATTTATCTTCACCAAAATCGAGTGTCGAATTATCTGCATTAACAACACCCATATTAACAAAATGTGCCCCATTTTCGATCATAACCAAAGAATCAACAGAAGCTGTTCCATTAGTGCCTTCTTCTTCATCTTTTTTAGAACCACTATCCTGACAAATTCCATCAACCTCCATATTGGCACAATTTCCACCTTTTTCACTATTATAACTAATCGTACCACTATTAATAAAACTTCCCCCAGTATCAACAAATGCACCATATCCATTACCAGTCAATGTAATTGTACCATAATTTGTGCCGGAACCGCCACTCTCAATATAAAAACCATTACCAGTTGTAATATTTAATGCAGATACATTACTGGCATTCGCACCGGAATGAACCATTATACCGTTACCGGATAAAATAGACATTGTACCTCTATTATAATAAGTACCGCTTTCCACTTCAACAACGCCATGATCCATACTACTGGAACCTTGAATTGTACCGGAATTAATAAACTGGTTCTGTACAATTACCCCTGTCTCACCATTTGCATTTATTGTCCCTGAATTAGTACCATTTCCGACAATACCAACCCCACCATCAATTGTAATAACACCACTATTGGTAACATTTCCTGTCGCACCAATACCACCAGTAACATTAATTTTATTATAATTGAGGACAGTACCGTCAGCACCCACACCTGCGGAAACATTTATCTCACCATAATTTGTACTTTTACCCTGCATACCATAAGCATTATTACCCAAAACATCTATAATACCGGAATTTTCATTAACCGCTGCCGTATAACTTGTATTACTGATACCATAACTGTTAGCTTCTACCGTAACCGTACCATAATTATTTAATACAGAGTTTGTTTTAATTCCTTTTGCACCATCTTTAGCAATAACATTTCCATAGTTTCTCAATTGTGCACCATTTGCTACTTCTATTCCGATTGCATCTGCACTATTTGCTTCAATCGTTCCCTTATTTTCTCCAGATGTATATTGCAAGGTATTACCATCAGTCACATAAATACCGGTACCTTTATGAACCGTAATATCTCCGCCACTATCAACTTTCGCTAACCCTTCCGCATAGATACCATACCCTCCGTAAACATACATTTGTGAGGCAGATGTCGTCCCGACAGTAGTGCCACTATCAGTACCATAAATACCAATATTGCTTCTTGCTTTGGATCCCTGTACAATCTGCCAATCACCGGTTTCTTCATCAACATCTAAATAGCTATAGTCATCATAAACTTTTATTGCCGCTTCACGTTGATCATTATAGGCTTCTGCTCCGCCGGACGCTCTCATGGCAATTGCGCCTCCCATCACATCAACCATTCCCATATTATAAACTTTTGATCCGCTTCCATCTGCTACGAATAAACGTGAATTTGTACCGGAAACATAAGCTAAAGCACCTGCCCCTAAATAAGCCTTGCCACCAGTAGAATTTTTTGTTGCTTTACCCAAAGTATAACCATTTACAATATACGGAATAAGCCAATATCTCTCATCTTCATCCTCAACAGAAGAATCTTCGACAAGTATGGGATCAAATGTATGTGATGCACCATTAACCATCCAATAATAAGTAATATCTTTCTTACCTGAAGCATGCACAACATCCCCTTCAACTAAGACTTTAGAATTAGAACCATCTAGTTGAAAAGCTGTTGTATAATCATTAAGCAACTCTACTAATCCGTAATTAAAAGTATTACCCTCTTTAACATACATACCGATAGCCCCAAGACCATTAACCGATATCGTCGCATTACCAGAATCACCATCACGACCATTAAATAAGTTAGCACCTGATTTGGTAACAGCCATACCATAGGAAAAATCACCATTAGCATAAATACGACCAAAATTTGTCGCTGTTGCTGAACTCTGTGAATCATTACGTATACCGATAGAATTAACTGCATTAACGACAATATCCCCAAAGTTCTCCATATAGGCTTCCATCGTTGTATCAGAAGCAAGCCACATACCTGTATTAAGTTGTATAATATCATTATCAAAGCGTGTCAGTGTTATTGTACCCTTATTACGTGCAGAACCTTGCTTTGAAACTTTAATAGCCGTTGTACCGAAAGTCCCGCCATAATCTATACTCGTATCTCTTACCCCACCGATAACAATTGAAGCATTCTTTTCATTAACCACATACTGCTTTGTTGATAAATTATCTCCGGAAGCTGTTATCACTGAAGCCACAGGGGAAATTTGAACATTGAATCCAGGATCTGCTTGATTACCTGAAAATGGAGGTAAACTTTCGCTATTACCAACCTTATATTCGATATCACCATTATTGATGGCCGTAGAATAATTTCCACCAAATACTTCTGATTCTGTCGCTTTATTGGATAAATAAATTCTACCATTATTGGTTTGCGTTACAGAACCGGAATATTTATTATAAATTGCCGAAGACTTTTGCGCAAACACATTAATAATACCATTATTAATAAGTGAAACTTCTTCGGTTACAGCCGCACCATCTGCATACAAACCTATATCATTTGTATAATATGATTGTCCGTTTTCTATACCTAAATTAATCATTCCGTTATTAACCACTTCACCACCGGCAAAAGATGCCATAGCATATGAATTACTCACTTGCATATCAATCAAACCATAGTTATACAACGTTGGATACTTCCATTTGTATAGTCCTGTTTGTGTACCGCTACCTTTTGCAGCCAACATACCATAAAAAACGCCACCGGAAGTTGCTTCATTAAGAATTTGTATCGTACCACCGGTATTTGTACCCGTTCCATCATAATTTAAACCGGCTATACCATTAACTAAACTGGCACCATGAACAGATAACATTCCTGCTCCGGCATCATTATTAGAAACAATTGATGTTGCCTGCATATCGATTTTAATATTACCGGTATTCAATGCTCCGCTGATAGCATCTCCCATCGGCGTCGGTGAAGCATCAGCACGAATACCTATAACTCCTCCATCGCCAAGTTTAAGAGCTTCCGCACCTACATTATAAGTCTTCTGATAAGCTAAATCAATATTACCGGAATTCTTCAATATCATTTGTTCGGCATATGCCGGATTATTAGTGCCATTCAAGAAATTATCATCCAAATAACTTCCCATACCGATCAGACTGATTGCCGCACTTGATGCATTATTATTACCGGCTTGCAACGTAATTGTACCATTATTTTCAGCAGTAACCGTATTAGAGCTCATATCTGTTCCGGTATAAAAATCAAATATAGACATACCAAGCATCGTACCGGAATTTGCTGCAACAACCTCATCTTCTGAGCCCTCTTCACCAAAATCATCTAAAATAGATAATACATCTGTAGCAGAAGCACTAGCCACCGCTTTAGACGTTGTACCGGTAATTTTACCATAGTTGGTGATTGTGGAATGCGTGTCGCCATACATACCGATAACAGCATCCCCTTCTTTATTTCCCTTAAAGATAAATCGAATTGAACCATCAGAAGAATTATTATCGCGCACATTGACATCTGCTCCGTTAACAGCTTGAGCCCCGTTACTTGCAACCATACCGATTGCACCATTACGCGCTTCAATATTAATCCCGCCATCATTAATAGCCGTTGAACTATCTCCATGAGCAGCCATAGCAATTGCTGCATCACCCAACTGAATATTTCCTCCACCGGCAAGATTATGAAGATGACCATTATTAGTCGCTTTTGCATACGCTTTCAAATAATTGTAATTTTTGAGCATATTAGGCAAAAATTTAATATTATCAACATATTGAGAAGCTTTTTCATTAGAACCATCGACTGTCACTGAGTTCGTCAATGAATTCCCGTCTACAAGCTTAGTATAGTTGTTTAAATAAGCTGCTAAACCATAACCGGGATTATCAGGAATAACCGGTGTATCACCGCCTTCATGGCTACTGCTGTGACTATGGCCACCACCACTGTGGCTACTCAAAGCCCAAATACCACCGCCAACCAGTGCGCCACCCAAAATCCACGGCCACCAACTTCTCTCTCCTTCTCTGTAATAAAGAGATTCCTCATTGCCGACAATTTTTTCTGCATGAACTGTCTTGTTAGAATCTAAAAATGCCGAATATTCCTTATAAATTCTGTAAGTACATTGATGACGCGGATTTGCACCGGCCATTCTGAAAGAATTATAAGCCGTATAATTATTGCGTTTAATGGCAATACATAAACCGGTATCTCCATCAGGATTAATCGCATTAATGTTCAAACCGCGATTAACCGCTTCCCTTAAAATACCGACCTTTCCTTGAGATGCCAGATAATACATCTTGTTAAAATTCTGTGGTGACAAACCGCCATAAAAACCATAGGCGCTATGAACCATACAGAAAGCACCCAAAACAACGGCAGAAATATACTTTTCGGCACCAAATTTCATTTAACAAGACCATAAAAAACAATTGCTTTATGCCGATTCTAACCTGTCTTTTATTAATAAAATGATAACATAGAGAAAAATATTCCTAAATTTTTAACAAAAAGCTATATTTTCCAGCCTAACGGCAATTATCCGCCAATTAGGAAGATTTTTATACCTAAAAATCAAAAAAATTACTAAAAAAATAATTTTTTTTGCGAAATAACCGCGGAAGTCCTTTCATAAAGCGGAACGTACATAGTGGTACGTAAGCATTTAGGGATAGGCTTCCTTCTGCGGGTTAGTTCATACCGATGATAAGAAAATTGATTTTTTTTGTGAAATAATCGCGGAAGTCCTTTCATAAAGCGGAACGTACATAGAGGTACGTGAGCATTTATGATAAGGCTTCCTTCTGCGAATTAGTTCATACCGATGATAAGAAAATTGATTTTTTTTGTGAAATAATCGCGGAAGTCCTTTCATAAAGCGGAACGTACATAGAGGTACATGAGCATTTAGGTATAGGCTTCCTTCTG
>Ga0247610_10000651_pt1 | contig 47540 bp, 36 predicted proteins | sample 174DNAGHGhighgp2_FD_193483 | JGI IMG/M metagenome (GOLD analysis project Ga0247610, IMG submission 193483) | Sheep rumen microbial communities from Palmerston North, Manawatu-Wanganui, New Zealand - 1742 DNA GHGhigh gp2 | ecosystem: Host-associated > Mammals > Digestive system > Stomach > Rumen...
CACGCAGATATTCGGACGAGAACATGCCTTCATTCACCACTAAACGATCATCCCGAAACTCTAAACTCTTCACCGTGTACGTATAAAAATGTACATCGTGACTCATCTCGTCGAAAGAGATATGCAACGTGTTGTCCGGATCAGAACCGTCCACGATCTCATTCTCCATAACAAGACACATCCGCTCAACGCGCAAAGTACGAATCTGCTCCTTATAAATACGCGTACGTGTCTGCGCACATAGCGTCATCGTCAGCCACAAAAGCGATACTATGATGGATATTCTTCTCATTTCTGACTGCAAAGGTACAACAATTATACCAATTATGCAAAAAAATTGCAAAAATATTACAAAAAATTTGCACAATTCAAAAAAAAGTAGTACCTTTGCACCCGCTTTCAATGAAACGCTATCAGCCGTCAGCCATCAGCCATCAGATTTCTGAATGCTGAATGCTGAATACTGAAAGCCCCAAAATACATATTTTGCCACTGTGGCTCAGTTGGTAGAGCAACGCATTCGTAATGCGTGGGTCGGCGGTTCGAGTCCGCCCAGTGGCTCAAAAAAAGACTGCTTCGGCAGTCTTTTTTGCCTCTGAGGGACTCGATCCCGCCGGTTCTTAGCCCTGTCCGGGCACGATTAATGCACATTTGTGCATTTTTCGAGTCCGCCCAGTGGCTCAAAAAAGACTGCTTCGGCAGTCTTTTTTTATTGGAATTTGTAGTACTTCGGTCCTCCCGCAAGCGGGCTCCCACCGAAGGTACGGTCGCATTTTGCGGGATGTAAGCAAGGGCGGGGATTTTTTTGCCGAGCCTAACGGCTTCCTATTTTATGCGGCTATAGACCGCTTCATGCAAGCATGATCGTCCTATACCCGCATAAAATAGATAGAATTTTCATTCTATTCGGCAAAAAAAATCCCCGAACGCTTGCATATATCAAAAATTTGTAGTACTTTTGTACCCGATTAGGTTGATAAAACATGAGAATCACATTTACAACAGAGTTACCTAAAGAGGGTTTTAAGCGTCTGAAAGAGCATGGTATAGCAGATGAGACATGGGTGATCGGTTCATGCGAACCGGCTCAATGGCAGCAATCGGAAGTGTTAGTAAGCACTTTCGATTACAAGGTGTCGCGTGAGATGATTGAAGCGATGCCGAATCTGCAACTGATTGCTAATTTCGGTGCCGGGTACAATAATATCGATTTGGAAACCTGCCGTGAACGGCATATACGCGTAACGAACACTCCGCAACCGGTGATTGAACCGACCGCGGAGTTGGCTTTTGCGCTGATGATTGACGTTGCCCGCCGCGTATCGGAGTTCGACCGAGCCGTCAGAAGTCAGCTATCAGCCGTCAGAAGTCAGCTATCAGCCGTCAGTACTTTTGAGGGCTTTGGCGTCATGCGGAACCTGAGTCACTCGCTCTACGGCAAGACTTTAGGTATCTTGGGTATGGGTCGAATCGGCCAGTCGCTCGCGAGACGCGCTTTGGCAAGCGGGATGAGGATCATCTATCATAACAGACACGAAATTGATGTACAAAGGACAAATGTACAATGTACGAAGGATGTACGATTGAATGAATGGACGAAGGAGGTCATTCAAGAGGCGGAGTACGTAGATTTTCAGACCTTGCTGCAAGATAGTGATTTCCTCAGTTTGAACCTACCCTACACGCCGGAGGTTCATCACATCGTCGGCAAACCCGAATTAGGAATGATGAAGCGTACGGCATACCTCATCAATACCGCGCGCGGGGGACACGTATGCGAAGAGGCGTTGGTGGAGGCGCTGCAAAACGGCATCATTGCGGGGGCGGCTTTGGACGTGTATGAGTATGAACCCGCGATTTCAACGGCACTTTTATCATTGCCAAACGTGGTTCTTTCACCCCATACCGGTACCGGTACGTGGGAGGGACGCATTGCCATGTGCGAGAACGTAACGGACAATATTCTTGCTTTCGTCGAAAATCGACCGAAAGACATGAATATTGTATTGTAAATTGAAGATTGAAAATTGAAAATTGAAGATTTATGGATATAGTTGAACGTTTTTTGAAATATGTGTCGTTTTGCACGACGAGTGATGAGAACACCGGGATGACCCCTTCCACGCCGGGACAAATGGAGTTTGCCCAATACCTGGCGGAAGAGTTAAAAAGCATCGGTCTCACCGAGGTTTCTCTCGATCAAAACGGGTATATCATGGCGACACTGGAGAGCAATCCAAACCCCACCCCTGCCCTCCCCACGAGGGAGGGAGAAAAGACTCCCGTAATCGGTTTTATTGCGCATATGGATACATCGCCGGATGCGAGCGGAAGGCATGTAAAGGCGAGCATTGTGAAAGCCGAGGAACGTGATTACATCGATCCGCGGTATGCCGGTCAGGACGTCATTGTAACAGATACCACTACCCTCCTTGGCGCCGATGACAAAGCCGGTATAGCAGAGATCGTCACGGCGATGGAGTATCTCATTCAGCATCCCGAGATCCAACACGGCAAAGTGCGTATCGGTTTCACGCCCGATGAAGAGATCGGTCAGGGTGCCGACCATTTTGACGTGAAAGCGTTCGGCGCGGATTTCGCCTATACGATGGACGGCGGTGCTATCGGTGAGTTGGAGTTTGAGAATTTCAATGCCGCTTCTGCTAAAATCAAAGTGCACGGTCTGAATGTTCATCCGGGTTACGGGTATCATAAATTGCGCAATTCGATGCGTATCGCTTACCAGATTGCCGTCATGCTTCCACGTTTCCAAACACCGGAACACACGCAGGGTTACGAGGGATTCTTTCATCTGGTCGGCATGAACGGTACGGTGGAAGAGACAACGCTCAGTTACATCATCCGGGATCATGACCGCACGCAGTTTGAGTACCGTAAACGCGAATTAGAGCATCTGGTTCGCAAGATCAACACCGAGTTCGGCGAAGGAACCGCGGAGATTGACATACGCGACCAATACTACAACATGCGTGAGAAGATTGAACCCGTAATGTACATCATCGACTTAGCCAAAGCGGCCATGAAGAGCGTTGGTGTCACGCCGGTAGTCAAACCGATCCGCGGCGGTACAGACGGAGCACGGCTCAGTTTCGAAGGACTCCCCTGCCCTAACATCTTCGCCGGAGGAGAGAATTTCCACAGCCGGTATGAGTATCTGCCGGTTCCGAGTCTCCATGCCGCCAAAGATGTCGTTCTGGAGATCGTTCAAATGGTCGCTACGCAACGTTAAACTGTTAAATTGTTAAATAATCAAAATAACGTGATTACGAGATCACATGATTACATAATTACGAAAAAAATCAAAAAACTATGTTAAAAACCACACCGTTTACAGACATCCATATTGCGTTAGGCGCAAAGATGGCTGAGTTTGCAGGCTTTAACATGCCTATCCAATACCCTACGGGTATCAACCAAGAACACATGATCGTTCGTGAGGGCGTCGGCGTGTTCGATGTAAGCCACATGGGCGAGTTTTGGGTCAAAGGCGAGAAAGCCTTGGATTTTTTGCAGTATATCACCACCAATGACCTGAGTGTCATTCCTGCCGGCAAAGCGCAATATACCTGCATGCCGAACGGAAAAGGCGGTATCGTAGATGACTTGATCATCTATAAATACTCCACCACCAAGTACCTCATGGTCGTTAATGCCGGCAATATCGACAAAGATTGGGCATGGGTCAATCAAGTACTAAAGGACAAAGTACAAAGTACCCATCCCGAATGGGCGAACGTTACTTTAGAGAACGCCTCTGAGCGTTACGGCCAGTTGGCGGTACAGGGTCCCAAAGCGACCGAACTGCTCCAACTACTGACCGATGCCGACCTCAAAGCAATTGATTACTATGCATTCCGCGAATGGAGTTTTGCGGGAGTACAGGGCGTTATTCTGAGCAATACCGGCTATACCGGTGCCGGCGGTTTTGAGTTGTATTTCCCTGCGGAATACGGCAAGCAGATCTGGGATGCACTCTTCGAAGTAGGCAAACCATTCGGTTTGGCTCCGATTGGTTTGGGTGCGCGTGACAGTCTGCGTCTGGAAAAATGGTACTGCCTGTACGGACATGATATAGATGACACCACGTCTCCTTTGGAGGCGGGTCTGGGATGGATCACCAAACTGGATGCCAAGGATTTTATCGACCGCGATTTCCTCAAAGCACAAAAAGCAGAAGGCGTGAAACGCAAACTCGTTCATTTCGAGTGCCTGGAGCGCGCTATCCCGCGTAACGGATATGAGATCTGCGACGAAGCAGGCAATACCATCGGTCATGTAACCTCCGGCATCATGCTGCCGAATACCAAAGTGGGTATCGGTATGGGATACGTACAAACACCGTTCGCCAAGAAAGGCGAAACGATCTACATCAAGATCCGCGAGAAACTCGTACCGGCGAAAGAGGTGTAATGGTGTACGGTGTATAGTGTATGAGTAAGAACGTAGCTTTGGTTTTGGGTTCGGGCGGAGCTCGCGGATTAGCGCACATCGGAGCGATTGAAGCCTTGGAGGAACGCGGTTATACGATCACCAGTATAGCCGGTTGCTCTATGGGATCAATCATCGCCGGCATGTACGCTGCAGGACAGATCAAAGAGGCGAAAGAATGGTTCTTGCAGGTAGATAAACAGTTGATTTTGAGGATGATGGACATCAACCTGCTCAGCGGTAACTCGCTGGTCAAAGGTCAGCGCATCATTCAGGAACTGCAAACGATCGTGCCGGACAGACCTATTGAAGACCTCCTGATCCCCTGCACCATTGTGGCGTCCGATATGCTGAACACCGAAGAGGTACTCTTCCGTTCCGGCAGTTTGTTCGAAGCCGTACGTGCTTCTATCAGCATCCCGCTTTTCTTTCAACCGGTACAGATAGAGAACCGGCTTTTGATTGACGGCGGTATCCTGAACCCGCTTCCCTTGCACGCCATCGAGCGCACCCCGGACGATCTGCTCGTGGCGATGGATATCAGCGGCAAAGATGCGATGCCCATCCAAACCGAGTACGAACCCTTTGATGTGGACAGCAAACTGGAGGAGATTGTTGCCAAAGGAATACCTGTTCCGAAATCATGGGAGGAACAAATCCGCACTTTGGGTAAGCGTCTGGAAGCCATCCGGGAAAACAGAGCGAAAGATTTGGGACGAAATGTAGGATTTTTCAGTCTCTTGGACCGTATGAGCGATATGCAGATCCAGCAAAACACCCTTCTTTCCCTCCGTCTCACCCCGCCTGATGTACATGCTGTCATGCGCCAATATGCCTACAACACCTTCGATTTTGACAAAGCGGAGCAGATCATTGCGGACGGAAAACGGATCATGAACGGAGCTCTGGACCAATATGAAAAAAAGGAAAAATAAAGATGAGAGGAAAAAGGAGTTTAGTATTTTTCATTCTACAAATCGCATGTAGTCTTTCGTTCCTTCATGCGGTCACGCCGACCGATTTTGAGTTGAACGAAGTGGAAGTAATAGGCAGTATGACCGGTGTCCAGGGGTATCATCGTACGGATTCAAGCCAGGTCATCGAACGGATCACGCAAAGCGATCTCGCCCATTTGCCGATTGCCAATATATCAGATGTATTGGCATACCTGCCGAATATCGATGTTCGATCCCGCGGGGCGAGTGGTGCTCAAACCGATATCAGTATGCGGGGAGGTACTTTCGACCAAGTAGCCGTACTGCTGAATGGCATGCCGATCCAAGATGCACAAACCGGGCATTATGCGATGAATATCCCGATTTCAACGGCAATGATTGAGTGTATCGAGGTGCTGCAAGGCGAGGATATAACCGGCGCGTTGACAGGGGCTATCAATATCGTCACCAAACATACCTGGAAGGACGAATACACCCTGATGATGAAAGCAGGAACGAATAGTTTGGTTTCTCCGGCATTTGCCGGTTCATGGAAACGAGGGGACGTACATATCAATACCTCCGTCGATTATCATCGAAGCGACGGTTACTATGCGCCAACGGAGAACACCAAGGAGCAGGAGGCGTTGCGAAACACGGATTTTCAAACGGCGAACCTCTATTTCCAGACACGATGGAAAGGATTGGACGTACAGGTAGGGTCGCAATACAAAGATGCGGGTCTGGGTACCGGATACGGCTATGCCAGTACGGATCAGTTCGATGCCACCCGAACGCTGTTTACCGGAGTGCAGTACCATCACCGTTTGAATGATTGGTTGCTCCGTTCGATGGTATCCTACCGGGGTCAATACGACCGGTACGAATGGCATCGAGGCACCGCGACCAACCGGCATTGGACCCATAACACCCAAGCCGCTCTCTACGCGGACTACTATTGGCGGTTGAGCGGATGGATCAGCACTTTCGGCGCCGAGGGCAAAAACGAAATGATCCGTTCGACCAATATGGGCGAACATAACCGATGGCAAGTAACGATGCGTGCAAGGCAGCAGTTCAGTTGGGTGGCTGCGGGTCGATGGACAGCCTCTTTGAGCGGCGCAGCGCATTACAACAGTTGGTGCGGATGGTACGGATCCGGGGTCGCACATATCAATTATCAATTTGACCAAACTCGGGGCAACGTCTATCTCAATGCCAACCGCTCGTTGAGAATGCCGACATGGACGGATATGTACTACAAAGCAGGCGTACAACGAGGCAGTACGGATCTCAAAGCGGAAAAAGCATGGCAACTATCCGCCGGCATACAATATAATTTCCGTTGGAAAAATGCAGGCCAACTGCATCTCCAAGGCGATGTTTACTACCGATGGGGAGAAGATATCATCGATTGGACGTTTGACGAGACTGACAGCCTCTTCCACGCCACCAACCGCAATAAAGTGAACACCTTTGGCGTAGAGCTGAACATGCAATACCACTATAACGAATGGCTGCGGAATGTAGCTCTCCGCTACGCTTATACGCAATTATCGTTGGATTTGACCACCGCCAAAAGCAATTATTTGGACTATCTACGCCATAAAGTGACCCTTCAAATAGATCACGGTATCTATGTATGGTCCAAAGGTTGCGTCGGCGCCAATTGGTCACTTCGCTGGCAAGACCGTATGGGCACTTACGTGGATATCTATGGCAAAGCCGGCAACGCATTTGAACCTGTGCTGCTCTTAGACGGCAGTATATATATGGAACTCGCGCACGTACGCGTTAATTTGGAATGCACCAATATGACGAATCGACATTACTACGATTATGGCGGCGTTCTGATGCCGGGCGTGCAAGGCTGTATTGGTATCACGGCTCATTTATAAGTTCGTTACAATGAAAGACAGGAAGGAATATATCATCCACAAGGCGATGGAACTATACGCCACCAAAGGGTATCATAACGTGAGCATCACCGATTTGCAGTTCGCTCTTGATATGGGACGCGGCACGCTCTACTACTATTTCAAGGATCAGGACGAGATCTTCCTTACCTGCATGGAACGCTATTTCCTGGAACCCAAACAACGCGCCTTGAACACAATGCCGGAGAACGGAGGAATGGAAGATATGATCGCCACCATGATGGTATATCTTCATGGGTTGGAAGAAACCCTCATGACGTTTGAAAACAAAGCCATCAATACCAGTAATGTCAATAACCTCATGTTTACCGCCTATAGCAAATTTCCGTCCCTGCACCGCAAAGCGCAACGCCTTTCCCTCAAAGAATTGGAATTATGGCGCAAAGCCATTTATAACGACCAGCGGAACGGCAAAATCCGCCGGGATATAGACCGCGAACAGATCGCAATCATGTGTACACATATCAAAGACAGTTACGATAACGGACTCGGACATACACAGATGGACTTTTCATTATTAGAAAAAACATATTCTGAATTTCACAATTTACTAAAAAAATAAAAAAAAAGTCTATTTTCGAACGATTATTCGAAATAAAAGCAGTACCTTTGCACAAAACTTTTAAGAAAAATGGCAACGAAACATTATTTATCATATTTGCAAGAGACTATCGTTTCCCATTGGGATCAACTTGCAATGAAAGACTTAGACGGTGTCAATTCCTATACGTATGCGGAGTTGGCCACTGCAATAGCTAAATTACATACAACTTGGCGTGAATTAGGAATCAAAGAAGGGGATAAGATTGCATTATGCGGTCGTAACTGTGCCAATTGGGGTTTGCTGTTTCTTGCAGCAGAGAGTTATAAGGCAGTGGTCGTTTCTATCCTGCCGGACTTTACAGCGGACGGTATCTACTCGTTGGTAGATCACTCGGAGGCGGTACTGCTCTATGTCGGTCCGAACGTCAAGAAGAAGATTGACACCACCCAGATGAAGGGTCTGAAAGCAACCATCTTCATGGACGATATGACGATCGTGGATGCTGACGCTAAGGTTCGTAAAGCATACGACGGTGTAGAGGCTGCTTTCTTGCAGGCTTATCCGGAGGGTGTTAAGCCGAGCGATGTTGTTTATCCGACCGATAATGCCGATGAACTCGCGGTAATTAACTATACTTCCGGTTCAACAGGAAATCCGAAGGGTGTGATGCTGACGCATCTCAACCTGAGCGGAAACGTGGAGTTTGCATGTCAGCGCATCCCGCATAAACCGGGTGATAAGGTGCTCTCAATGCTTCCGATCGCACACATGTTCGGACTCATGTTCGAGTTCCTCTATCAGGTTTGCGACGGTGCAGAGGTTTATTTCCTCACTCAGGCTCCTACCCCCACCGTGCTGATGAAGGCGTTTGCACAAGTCAAACCGTTCATGATTCTCACCGTACCTTTGGTGATCGAGAAGATTGTGAAGAAAGGTGTGCTGCCTAAGATCAGCAGTCCGGCAGTGAAGATTCTGTGGAAGACTCCGCTATTGAACCAGATCATCCGCGGTAAGGTGAAAGAAGGTCTGGATACCACCTTTGGCGGTCAGCTCCGTTACCTGATCATCGGTGGTGCAGCCCTCAACGGCGAAGTGGAGCAAGTACTGCACGATATCAAGTTCCAATACTGCGTCGGATACGGTATGACCGAGTGCGGACCGCTCATCAGCTATGAAGATTGGTTCCGCTATGCGTTCCATAGCTGTGGTAAAGAGTTACCACAATGCCATGTGCGTATCGATTCGGAAGACCCGACCGGAAAAGACGGCGAGATCCAAGTAAAGGGTATCAACGTCATGAAGGGATATTATAAGAACGAAGAGGCCACCAAGGCTGCCTTTACCGAAGACGGATGGATGAGAACCGGTGACCTCGGTGTCCTCGATAAACAAGGAAACATCTACATCCACGGACGGTCGAAGAACATGATCCTCGGTCCTTCGGGACAGAATATCTACCCCGAAGAGTTGGAGGATAAACTGAACTCGATGCCTTGCGTAGTAGAGTCCATCGTGCTGGATCGCGACCATAAATTAGTGGCACTCGTCTTCCCTGATACCTCCAAAGAGGGACAGAAACTCATGGGCACAAAGACCCTGAGCCAGCAAATGGAAGAGAACCGTGTGGCTGTCAACAAAGATCTGCCTGCTTATAGCCAGATCAGCGCAATAGAATTAGTGGCTTCGGAGTTTGAAAAGACTCCCAAGCGCTCCATTAAGCGGTATTTGTATAAATAACCGCACCCCACGTTAGGGTGTGAGTAGCCCTAACGTTCTGTAAATAATTAAGTGAGTAAGTAGATAATCCCTACGGGGATTGAAGCCTGCGCGAGACTGGGAAGCCTCGCGCTCGTTTTTTTGATGCATTTTGGGGAACTGTTGACACTTTTTTGCTCATTTACTTGCGTATGTCAAAAAAAAGCAGTAATTTTGCATCGCAAAATTGCCCGATGACTGAAATTAAGGGTATGAACAAATAAACAATTGGTAAATGAATAAATCGTAAATAGTATGACTTATCACTACTTGCATTATTTGACCGACATCATGGCTCATCAGTGGAATGACCTTGCTTTGACGGATTATAACGAAGATCACGATTATACATTCGGCGAATTAGCTGTGGAGATGCTCCGCTTACACGTTCTGTTTGAGCAATTGGGGATCAAGAGCGGCGATAAGATTGCTATAGCGGGAAGAAACTGCGCCAATTGGGCAGTGTCGTATCTGGCTATCTCTTCATACGAAGGCGTAGTGGTTTCTATCTTGCAGGATTTTACTGCGGAAGATATCGCCCATCTGTTGGATCATTCCGATAGCGAACTGCTCTTTGTCGGTCCGTACGTATGGAAAGAGTTGCAACACCAAACGATGCCTGCCAAACTCAAAGCGGTCATTTCGCTGGCTGATTGGAGTCTGTTATACTCCTCCGATCAGATGAAGGGATTGACGGAACAAGACCTGAAAACGATGGTGGACAAAGCTTTCAAGACCAAGTTCCCCCACGGGATCGAGCCTGAAGATGTCCATTTTGCGGCGGATGAGAATAAACTGGCTCTCATCAATTATACGTCCGGCTCAACCGGAAGCCCAAAAGGCGTCATGCTCAACGGACGGTCAATCAGCAATAATATAGAGATCGGAAAGAAGATTCTGCCCGTCGAACCCGGACAAAGAGTTGTATCCATGCTTCCCTTGGCGCACATGTTCGGACAAGTATGCGAACTACTCTACCCGCTTTGCTGCGGAACGCATATCTATTTTCTGACTAAATCTCCCACCCCATCCATCCTGCTCAAGGCAATGAAAGATGTGCAACCGTATCTGGTTGTCACCGTGCCGCTCGTGGTAGAGAAGATCTATAAGAAAAACCTCGATCCGCTGCTCAGCAAATGGGCTATCCGTTCGTTTTGGAATGTTCCCATCATCGGAGATATCATCAAAGGGCGCGTTAAGAAAGGATTGCGTTCCGCCTTCGGTGGACACGTTCGCTATTTCCTATGCGGAGGGGCTGCGATGAACCCTATCGTAGAAAAATGTCTGATGGATATCCATTTCCCGTTATCTATCGGTTACGGTATGACCGAATGCGGACCGCTCATCGGAGGCAACCCGCCTAAGTACTTCAAAGCACGCACCGGAGGCGTACCCGTCATGAATATGGAAGTCAAGATAGACCAACCCAATGAAGCCGGTATCGGAGAGATACTCGTCAAGGGAGAAAACGTCATGATGGGATACTATAAGAATGAGGAGGCGACACAAGCAGTCTTCACCGAGGACGGATGGATGAGAACCGGTGACCTCGGACGGTTAGACCACAAAAAGAACATCTACATCAAAGGACGGTGCAAAACCATGTTCCTCGGGGCTTCCGGTCAGAATATTTACCCGGAGGAGATTGAAGACAAACTCAACAACCAAGAGGCAGTCGGTGAATCGCTCATCGTGGAACGAGAAGGAAAATTGGTGGCACTCGTCTTCCCAGATGAGACCCTCACCAAACGCATGAACTTAGAGGAGATACAAACGCTCATGAAAGCCAACTTGCAGAAACTCAATAGCTTGATTCCATCTTATAGCAAAGTCTCTAACATTGAGGTGCAAGACAAACCTTTTGAAAAAACGCCTAAGAAATCCATCAAACGATTCCTTTACAAATAATAAAAGCGCCTTAACGGGCGCTTTTATTATGGTGACTGATCTGCTTACAACAGATGATAGGCGACGGTCAAACCAGCCATAACGATAGAGACCATCGACATGAGTTTGATCAGAATATTAAGGGACGGACCCGATGTGTCTTTGAACGGATCGCCAACCGTATCACCGACCACAGTAGCTTTGTGACAATCAGAACCTTTGCCGCCGAAATGACCTTCCTCTACATATTTTTTTGCATTATCCCAAGCTCCGCCGGCATTAGCCATAAAGACCGCCAGCACAAAACCCGTTGCCAGACCACCGATGAGCAGACCTAACACACCCGCTACTCCTAATACCAAGCCCGTGATAATCGGCACAATAATCGCTAAGATAGAAGGCAGCAACATCTCGTGCTGCGCACCTTTGGTGGAGATTGCTACGCAGCGTGCGTAGTCCGGCTCAGCCTTGCCCTCCAAGATTCCTTTGATCGTCTGGAACTGACGACGTACTTCTTCCACCATTTTCTGTGCCGCACGACCAACAGCGTTCATAGTCAGACCGCAGAACAAAAATGCCATCATCGAACCGATGAAGATACCTACCAAGACGATCGGATTCATCAGATTCACATGATACGCCTCCATAAAATCTACCAAACTGGCTTTGGCAGCCTCTACTCCGTTCGGCAGCGCTTCGCCCGTACGAATGAGGGCAATCTTGATCTCCTCTACATACGAAGCCAAGAGCGCCAAAGCCGTCAAAGCAGCCGAACCGATTGCAAAACCTTTGCCGGTTGCTGCGGTAGTATTGCCCAAAGCATCCAACGCATCGGTACGTTGCCGCACCTCTTCAGGCAGACCGGACATCTCTGCGTTACCCCCTGCATTATCCGCAATCGGACCATACGCATCGGTTGCTAACGTGATACCCAAAGTGGACAGCATGCCTACAGCAGCAATACCGATGCCGTAAAGACCCATACTCAAGTTAGCGGCATTGAACTCAATGGCAAAACCGTTGGCACAGAGATACGCAAGGATGATCGCCACCCCGACGGTGACAACAGGAACGGCGGTAGAAAGCATGCCCAAACCCAAACCGCTGATGATAACGGTTGCGGGACCGGTTTGCGAACTCGCACTCACTTTACGGGTCGGTTCATAACTTTGCGAGGTGTAGTATTCGGTCGATTGACCGATGATAATACCGGCAATCAGTCCTACAACTACGGACAGGCTGACTTGCCACCATTGATTCGTTTCCGTACCAAATAACCATGCGAAGATACCAAAAGTTACGGCAGCAATCAAAATCGCAGCTGTATTCGTACCAACAGATAACGCACGCAGCAACTCTTTCATGCCCGCTCCTTCTTTCGTTTTAACCAAGTAGATTCCAATGATACTCAGCAATACGCCGCAAGCGGCAATGAGCGACGGAGCCAGAACAGCTTTCAATTGCAGTTCCTCATTGATGGCAAAAGCCGATGCACCTAACGCCATCGTAGCCAAGATCGAACCGGCATAACTCTCATACAGATCTGCCCCCATACCGGCTACGTCACCCACGTTATCACCTACATTATCGGCTATCGTTGCAGGATTGCGAGGGTCATCCTCCGGGATATTGTACTCCGTTTTGCCCACCAGATCGGCACCCACATCTGCCGCTTTCGTATAAATACCTCCGCCTACACGCGCAAAGAGCGCCTGGGTGGAAGCACCCATGCCGAACGTCAGCATCGTCGTGGTGATCGTGATCAAATCGCCATGCGCCCCTACCATCTCCAATAGTCCCGTTTTCTGCAGGATCAAGAACCATCCGGCTATGTCCAACAATGCCAACCCGACCACAGTCAAGCCCATTACGGCACCCGAACGGAAAGCAACTTGCAATCCGGCATTGAGGCTATGACGAGCCGCATTGGCTGTTCGTGAGGAAGCGTAAGTAGCGGTCTTCATACCGAAGAACCCTGCCAGACCGGAGAAGAATCCGCCGGTCAGAAACGCAAACCAGACAATACCGTTCTGAAGATTGAAATACGCCATTACGGCAAAGATAGCAGCCAGTACAGCGAACACGATCGTTACCACTTTGTATTGCTGCTTCAGATACGCCATCGAACCTTTCCGAACATGTGAAGCGATGGTCTTCATCAATTCCGTACCCTCCTCTTTGCTCAGCATGGAGCGGTAGAAATAATAAGCAAATCCGAGTGCCAAAACCGATGCCGCCAAAACGACGTACATCAACAATGTTACATCTCTCATAGAATTGTTTTTTTAGTATTAGTTTATGTGTTTTTCAGGTATCTGAACCTTTGCGGCTGCAAAGGTACAACTATTTTTTGAAATAAGCAAGGATTTTATGATAAAAAATCAATTTTCCTGCTTACGGGCATTACGAATCTCAGTAGATGAGATGTTAAAAAGCGGAGCGGAGTCCAAAAATTTTATATTCTTATGATGGAAGATTGGAGATTGATGATTGGAAAATGGATCTTGGGACTTCCTGGGATAAACGAAGATACGGAAGTTCGCAAGGATATATTCGTACTCACGCCATTGATGGAAGATAGCAAGGTTGTCTTCACCGATGATGAGGGTAAATTCCGTATCGGGGTATGCCTGTTGTAAAGCGCGAAGGGTATTGGCGGTATAAGACGGACGGGGAAGCGAGAACTCAAAATCCGAAGCTTTGAGCCCCGGGATGTCTTTAATGGCATCGCGGACTGCAGACAAACGCTCCTCCTCCGGCGCTAAGATTCCAGCCGGTTTCAAAGGATTATTAGGACTTACCATTAGCCATAACTCATCGAGATCCGTGTTCTCGATGATCCATTTGGCTAAACCCACATGTCCAAAATGAATCGGGTTAAAGCTACCGCCATATATACCGATTCGCGGCATCGTTGTTTCCTGTTAAGCGGTTTCGTCAATGATGGCGTCTAATTGTTCGAAAGCATGATTGAGGTCGTCGTTGATGACGATACGGTCGAAATGGTTCATATCCTCCATTTCGATGGAGGCTTTGGCAAGGCGCTTCTCAATCATCTCCGGCGAGGTGTCACCTCGTCCTTCCAAACGACGACGCAGTTCGTCTATTGACGGTGGACAGATGAAGATGGACGTAGCCTGATCACCCAATATTTTCTTGAGTTTCAGCCCGCCTTTGACATCCACATCAAAGAGCACTTGCCGTCCTGCCGCCTCTATACGGTCAATCTCTTCTTTGAGCGTACCATAATAAAGCCCCTCATAGACCTGCTCATACTCGATGAACTCGTTGTTTTCTATACGTTTTTGGAACTCCTCCACGGTAATGAAATAATACTCCTTGCCATGCACCTCCTGCCCGCGAGGCGGACGAGTAGTACATGATACGGAGAGTTCAAAGAGATCCGGATGCATCGTCAACAGATGCTTTACCATGGTGGATTTACCGCTGCCCGAAGGCGCACAAAAAATATAAATCATGATTACAATACATTCAATACTTGTTCTTTGATTTGCTCAAGGATGTCTTTCATCTTGACTACGATAATTTGCATCTCGGATTGATTGGATTTGGAGCCGAGGGTATTGATCTCGCGACCCATTTCTTGCGCAATGAAGCCGAGCTTTTTGCCGACTCCGGTCGTTGATCCCGTCATCGTCTCACGGAAGTATTTGATATGATTCGTAAGACGCACTTTCTCCTCGGTGATGTCTAATTTCTCAAGATAGTAGATCATCTCCTGCTCAAGGCGGTTACGATCTATTTCCGCCTGTGTCTGCGCGCTTAGTTGCGCCAGGTTAGCTTCCAAACGCTCTTTGATCTTCGCTACGCGGCCTTTCTCAAAGGGCTCTACTTGTGCCAGCAAATCGGCGATGCCATCGAGTTTTTCGGTGAACATATTTTGTAGCGATAATCCTTCTTGCGTACGGAAAGCGATGAAAGCATCAATGGCTTGGTTGAGAAGAGCCTGCACGCTACTCCACTCTTCCTCCGTCAGATCCGACGTATCTTCCTGCGCTTTGAGAACCTCCGGAAAACGCAGGATCGCAGCCATCACCTCCACAGGCACTTCGGCAACGCCCATCTGCTCTTTATACTGCGCAGCATATTCTTTAGCCGCCTGCCAATTAACGGGCGTTACGTCTTTCGCACATTGTACTTTGTCTCCTTGTACATCTATCAACAGATCCACTTTGCCGCGTTCGAGACGTTGCGCGATAAGGGTGCGAATATCCAACTCATGCGCACGAAGTTGCGGAGTCAAACGAACCGATAGATCCATCGATTTGGAGTTAAGCGAACGAATTTCGCAGAACAGTTTCTTTCCTCGGAAAATTATTTCGGCCTTTCCGTAGCCGGTCATGGATAAAATCATATATATTTTCTCTTTTAGCGTCCTTTAAGATCTATACTCTATCTGCGTAGCGGTCTTACTTTCCTATACAAAATTTGCTAAAGATATTGGACAGGACTTCCTGATTGGTAATCTGGCCGGTTACTTCACCAAGTGCGGAGAGGCAGTCCTGCAGATCGAGGGAAAGCAATTCTCCGGAAAGGCCATCCGCCAATCCTTGCTGCACACGAAGAATAGCATCGTGAGCACGCGAGATCGCCTCATAATGGCGGGCATTCGAGAGCATGACTGCCGAGGTCTGCATCGATGCCTTTGCAATGCGTACCAGCTCTTGTTTGAGCGGTTCGATCTCTCCGTTCTTGGCAGAAATAGGGATTAGTCGTTGGTCGTTGGTCGTTAGTCGTTGGAGATCAATTTTATTGAGCACTTCAATAATGGTTCCTTTCGCTCCTTCGTACATCCATCGTACATCGTCTTTCGTACATCGTACATTATCCACCACGTGAATAATAATCTGCGCATTCTCCATCGCTTTACGGCTACGCTCAACGCCCATTTGTTCGATGAGATCGGAGGTTTCTCGCATTCCGGCGGTGTCAATGAGCCGGAAAAGGATTCCATCGATAATCAGCGTATCTTCAATCGTGTCGCGCGTCGTTCCTTGGATATCGCTAACAATAGCGCGCTGTTCACCCAGAAGTGCGTTCAAAAGGGTGGATTTGCCCACATTCGGTGCCCCAACGATCGCTACAGGGATTCCATTTCGGATTGCGTTGCCTGTGCGGAAAGAAGATAAGAGCGATTGCAGTTTGTGCTTGATTTCATCGGACAAATCGGTCAATTCGGAACGATCGGCGAACTCCAATTCCTCGTGATCTGCAAAATCAAGTTCCAACTCAATGAGCGAAGTAAAATGCAGGAGTCGCTCGCGCAAAGCGTTCAGTTCATTGGACACAGATCCGCGTAACTGACTGAGCGCCAGATCTTTCTCTGCTTTCGATTGCGCCGCTATGAGATCAGCAACAGCTTCTGCCTGCGCCAGATCCATCTTGCCGTTCATAAATGCACGTTTCGTAAACTCACCTGGTTCTGCCGCTTTGCATCCGGCATCAATGAGCCATCGGAGTAGTTCCTGCTGAATATAAAGACTTCCATGACAGGCAATCTCTACGGTATCTTCGCCTGTGAACGAATGAGGCGCACGAAAAACCGAACAAAGGACGTCATCCAAAGTCTCCCCATTGCGCTGAATATGTCCATATCGAACGGTATTGGCAGATGTTTGCGATAGGGATTCCCGTCCGCAAAAGAGTGTATCCACGATACGAATACTCTCCTCTCCCGACACACGAATGACGGCTATTCCGCCTACTCCGTAAGGGGTTGATATGGCACAAATCGTTTGCATTTTTCAAATTTTGTGCAAAAATACAAAAATTTTTGCATATATGCAAGCGTTCGGGGATTTTTTTGGAAGAAAATAGCAATTTATCGCATCTTATAGGGTTGCAAGCACCTATGGGAGCTCGCTCACAGATGTCCTTTGTACTTGGTCACTTGGTACATAAATCGTACATCGTACATTTTTTCCCTTCGTTCATGATCTAAACTTCGGTACATCCGATGGGAGCCCGCTTTGTAGAGTAGGTTAATATATAGGTATTTTATATATTAACCCTACAAAGGGGCATCGGTGTACCTTCGTTTAAACTCAAAAACTTCCTCTAAAATTACCTCAAAAAAATACCTCTAAATTACCCCAAAAACATTCCCTTTCTTTCCCTTTGTACATAAATCGTTAATCGTACATCGTACATTTGTCCTTCGCACATTACCCATACTTTGTACTTTCAAAACCGCGACCACACCGCGACCACACCGCGACCACACCGCGACCACACAAAAGGATCTCAGGAAATGAACCGGAAAGCATCGGAAAGAAACAACCCACGAGTTGCATAGGAATACCATCTTATGCAAGCATAGCTATTATTTGTCTGTGCTAAACAGATAAAATTTCATTTTATTTTTCAAAAAAATCCCCGAACGCTTGCATATATGAAAAATTTGTAGTACTTTTGCAGCCAAAATATAAAAAAAGGTTCTGAAATGAAAAAATGGATCATTGGTATAGTGGCTTTACTCTATGGGATTAGTATGGAAGCGGCCTTGCCGGAAGTGACGCTGCGCGATACGGATGGCAAGACGGTGAACGTTGCCTCTCTGGCTCAGACAGGCAAACCGGTCATCATTGCGTTCTTCTCCACCTGGTGCAAACCCTGCATCCAGGAACTGAAAGCGATAGACGAGTACTACGCCGATTGGCAGGAAGAGACGGGCGTAACGATGTACATCGTGTCGGTGGATCAGGCACAGGATATGCACAAAGTGCGTCCGTTGGTGGACGGCAACGGATGGGAGTATCGTGTACTACTCGACCCTAACGGCACGCTCAAACGGATGATGAACGTCCAGACCATCCCGCACATGTTCGTATTGGACAGTACCGGCAAGATCGTTTATAACCATTCCGGATACACAGACGGTGACGAAACAGAGATTCGCACATATTTGCATTAGTCTGTTGGTCTGCGTCACGCTGGCAGCCAACGACACGGTTTTTGTGAGCGGAGCGATTCAGTACGACGGCATTTTAGAATGGACTCCTGTTCGATACGGCAGCAATTCGTATCTCGATTTGGGTGTCCATTGGCAAGCCGAGCGTGGTACGTTTCGCGAGTTGCGCGCCAACACCCGCCTGGAGTTGACCCAATGGCCGTTACCGGGTTATGAGGCAGATTTTGGCGGACACGGCGTGAGTCATCTGAGTGTGGAGGCTGCTTTCGATTGGGGCGAGATCTCCATCGGCGATGTATATGGTCAGTTCGGGTCAGGGCTGATATTGAATGTATATGAGGATCGTGCTTTGGGCATAGATGGCGCGTTGCGGGGTGCTAAGATCCAAACGACGCCTTACCAAGGCATCCATCTGACCGCCATCGGCGGCAAACAAAGGCGGTATTGGTCTTGTTACCACGACCGCGCATGGGGGTGGAACTACTCCCGGGATGCGGCACTGGGCGCGGATCTTGAGCTAAATATCGACCAATGGAGCCCACGCATGCATGAGAAAGAGGTGGGGTTGATGATCGGAGGCAGTTACGTCAGCAAATACGAGGCGTTTGACACCATTATTACCCGGCAGGCAGGAGGAACATTTATGTACAACCTGCCGCGATGGGTCGGAGCCGGAGATATCCGAACCCAATTGCGTGTAAAAGGGCTGAACATCTTGTTGGAATATGCGCTCAAAGCGAATGACCCCTCCACGGAGAACCATTTCAGTTACAATTGGGGACAAGCATTCCTGACGAGTATCAGTTATTCGCGCAAAGGACTATCCGCCTTGCTGCAAGCCAAATACTCGGACAATATGTCTTTCCGTTCGGAGCGTCAGCGAACCGGCATCGCGGGGCGATTGAACCACATGCCGGCATTTACGCAACAACACACTTATGCGTTGGCAGCCCTCTACCCTTATGCGACGAGTTATAGCGAACGGGAATTGGCGATACAGGGAGAAGTACGCTATACATGGGCGAAGAAAAGCCGAATGGGGGGCCAGTACGGCACAACGATGAAGTTGGGGTTCAGCCATATACGAGGTCAGAACATCCGGCAAGAACGCTATACGGACATTCATATAGAGTTGAACAAACGCCTCTCGAAAAAGGGATGGCTCAACGCCATGCTGATGTATCAGGCTTACAATCAATTGGCGATAGAGGGACACGGCGGGATGATCCGTTCGGGAATAGCCGTTTTGGACGCACGCGCAAAAATAAATAATAATGTGTCCATGCGCGGCGAAGTACAATATCTCTACTCTCCGCATCATGAGGGGCAATGGGTCTTTGCGTTGTACGAACTGAACCTCTACCATCATTGGACCTTGAGCGGGCAATGGATGTACAACATCGGTTTTGCGCCCGATGCGACGAATGAACATTACTACACGGCGGGATTGACTTTCCATCACGGAGCCCATCGTGCCAATATCGGTTACACCAAAACACGCGAAGGGTTTAACTGCTCCGGCGGCGTTTGCCGATACGTACCACAAATGAAAGGAATATGCGTAAACTACTCGTTTACATTTTAACGGTTTTGTTGACTGTCGGTTGCGAAGTCATCGATCGGAATGAGCGTTTCATTCCGGTGGATGAACATACGGGTACACGGCGGCATGTACTGTTCGATTTTACGGGTTTCCGATGCGTCAATTGTCCTTCAGCCGCAGAGATAGCGCAGGAGATCACCGACACTTATAACGGACAAATCTATGTTGTATCTCTCCACCCTGCTTCTAATCCTTTCACGCAAGGGGCGTATGACTATACTTGCCCGGCAGCCGATTCGGTCTATCGTTGGATGGGTGGAAATGCCTCTACCCCTTTCCCTGCAGGAAACATCGATATGCAAACTTTCGAGGGCAATTGGTTCGCAGACATGAGCACATGGGCGACAATGGCTTACCGCGCCATGAGCGACTCCGTTTCCCCCACTCCGGGCATGGAGGTGAACATCGCATATTGGTTAGTCGAAGATAGTGTTCCCGGCGTACAAGCCATGCCGGACGGAAGTGTAAACACGCATTATTACCATCGGCATGTGTTACGCGCCACCTGGCCCGAAAATCCCTTTGGCGTACGGACGCCATTCACGGGAAACGAACCGTTACGCGTACCTGATATACCCGAAGGTTGTGACCGAGACAAGTTATCGGTACTAACCCTCATTTTTGAACCCAACACCTATCATTTATTAGACGCTTATGAAACTACTACTGATTTTAGGATTTATCCTTAACATCGCCGGATACGGAGAGGTACCCGCCGAAGGATTGGAACTGACCGTCACGGAGACATCAGTCGATCTGCTGACCGGCGAAACGCTCATGGAATTAGACGGAACTATGCTCTGTTCGGACCCGCTGCAAGTGACCATTACCCGTACCTCCGAAGGGTTGCACGACGAGTTTTGCTGCGCAGGAACCTGCCGTGTCGGTAACGGCGAGACCCACGAAGAGCTGAACTTCACGCCGAACGGATTGGCCAATTGGTTCGTACACTATTACCCCTCTCCCGGTTCGTACGAAACGATCCAATACACCTTCATTGCGGGTGGAGAATCACGTACCGTCACCATCCATTTTGATTATACGGCGCAGGGAATGGAGAGTATTCAGCCCTCAACAACCGGAACTCAGAAGATCATGCGGGACGGTATTCTCTACATCATCAAAAACAATCAAACATTCACGATATTATGAAACGAATAAACACCTATTGCACATTACTAAGCCTTTTGACAGCATTCTGCTTTACAGCATGTGAGCCGAACACACCGCAGGAACCGGTCGATCCGACACCGGACACGATTCCGTCTTCTTTCCCCAAGAAACAATTGATTGAGGAATTTACCGGACAGGACTGCGGGTACTGCCCCGGTGGTATGGATGCCATCCATGAGTTCATCGGCAACGACACCAACTGGATCGTCGTGCTGCATCACTACGGCTTCGCGTCGGACAATTTCTCGGTTGCCGGCAGCAAGACCATCACTTCGGCTCTCGGAGTGAACGGTGCGCCGACCATGACCATCAACCGCGCCAAGACGAACTACGGCGGAGGTAACAGCATTACTTTCCATCCCGGAAACTTGGAGAACACCTCTAAATCGCAGTTTGAAACAAGCACCTATGCTTCCGTCGAAATCAGCAACACCTATGATCCCGCTACACGCGAATTAAAAGTGCATGTATCCGGTATCGTAGCCAAGGATGAGGTTCCGGATCTGCAACTGACCGTTCTTGTCAAAGAGTCTGGAATGATTGATTATCAAGCAGATAATTACCGGACGTTTGAAGGATGGCAAGAGTTTTGTCATACGAATGCCGTACGCGCTTTCCTGACCGCTCCCAAGGGCGAATTATTCGGCATCTTAAACCATCGTTACAGCGAGGAATACACGATCACGTTGGATAGCAAATGGGTTCCGGAAAACTGCATGGTGGTTGCCTTCCTCAGCGATGCGTTCAAGCCGGTTGTGCAAGCGGAGCAACGCCCTGTAGTGCCAGGCACGAAAGGCGGAGCGGACATCCAACACCAAGGGATCACCCCCGTTCCTGTATCGGACTATTATCCGGAGGTAGATGCCACCACAGGTCCCTCGCAACTCTCCGACCGCAAATTGGAAACGATGACCTATGCAAATGTCTATTATCGGAAATATCCTAATTACGGCTTCATCTACTGGATCATTCAGGCGTATGATGAAGAAGCAACCGTAAGCATCGACAACACGACCTGCGTGCCGTTTGCGGAAATCTATTTCTTCACAGATATCAACACGCCAACCAACACGATCCCGTACGGCACATACGAATTTAACACCGGCATGGAGCCCGGTTCCGCTTATGCCGGTTACCGTTTGGACGAGCCTTACCAAGAGATCGGAGGAAGTATGTTCTATTTCACCTCCCTATCATATCTCCAAGAGGGATACATCGTTCCCGAGGCACAATGGTTGATCGCTCAAGGATCGCTGACTCTCGCGGAGGACGGTTGGCTCGTGGACGGATACGCACGGAACGGAGCAAGAGTTCGGTTGAACGGCAGCACCCTAACCCTCAAAGGAGCCGCCAATGCCCCCAAAAGAGCCAACAAACGCACGTATTTAGACCCCGACAAAGAAGATTTCTGCGAAGAAATCAGCAAATAAATTCAAAAAGTGGCATAAACATTTGTTTATGTCATTTTTTTTTTGTAACTTTGCGCCCGATTTTGAAAATCGCATAATAGAACAACATAGATATGAATATTTCGTACAATTGGTTAAAACGCTACATCGACCTGCACGATGATGCAGAAACGGTAGCTAAAATCCTGACCTCTATCGGTCTTGAGGTGGGAACAGTAGAGGAGAAAGAAACAATCCGCGGCGGATTGAAGGGTCTCGTAGTGGGCGAAGTGCTGACGTGTGAGCCTCACCCTAATTCGGATCATTTGCACATTACCAAAGTGAATATCGGCGAAGGTGAACCGCTTCCTATTGTCTGCGGAGCGCCGAACGTGGCAGCCGGACAGAAAGTGATTGTCGCTACCATCGGCACCGTGCTCTATGACGGAGATCAATCGTTCACGATCAAGAAAGGCAAACTGCGCGGCGAGGAAAGTTGGGGCATGATCTGCGCAGAAGACGAGATTGGCGTGGGAACCGACCATGCAGGTATCATCGTCCTCCCGGCTGACACACCGGTCGGCATGAAAGCGGCGGACTACTACCATATTGAGAACGACACCATCATCGAGGTGGACATCACTCCGAACCGTTCGGACGCCGCTTCTCATTACGGCGTAGCGCGTGACCTGTATGCGTATTACAAAGCGCACGGACAGGAAGTGGCGCTCACCAAACCTTCGGTAGAGGAGTTCAAATCGGATATCAACGAATCCCCTGTCTCCGTCATGGTAGAAGCACCCGATGCTGCTCCGCGTTATTCGGGTCTGTACATCAAAGGCGTGGAAGTGAAGGAGTCGCCGGAGTGGCTCAAAAACAGTCTGCTCGCTATCGGTCTTCGTCCGATTAACAACATCGTTGATGTCACGAACTTCGTGCTGCACGAGATGGGTCAAGCGCTCCACGCCTTCGATGCCGACAAGATCAAAGGCAACGAGATCCATGTGCGCTACGCAAAACAAGGTGAGAAATTCGTCACCCTTGATGGCGTAGAGCGTGAGATGGATGCCCGCGACCTCATGATCGCTAATAAGGAAGAGGCTATGTGTATCGCCGGCGTCTTCGGAGGACTCGAAAGCGGTGTGACGGAAAACACCAAAAACATTTTCCTCGAATCTGCTTACTTCGACCCCGTAACCATCCGCAAAACGAGCCGCCGCCACCAGCTCCAAACCGACGCATCGTTCCGTTACGAGCGTGGCTGTGACCCTTGCAACACACTCTACGTCCTCAAACGGGCTGCTCTGCTGATTAAGGAGGTAGCAAATGCAGATCAAGTAGGACTCATCCTAGACCATTGCGCTACTCTGGAGATACTCAAGCCGTGGTCTGTTACTATTGACATCAACCGCGTCAACAGCCTTATCGGCAAAGCCATCGGCGAGGACACCATCGAAACGATCCTCCGCGCATTGGAGATCAATATCGTCGCCAAGCTTGGCGACTCCTGGCAGCTGGAAGTGCCGCGTTACCGCGTGGACGTACAACGCGAGTGCGACGTCGTAGAAGATATTCTCCGTATTTACGGCTACGACAATGTCGAGTTCCCTGAGAAACTGAACACCAGCCTCGCGTACGGCGTCAAACCCGACCCTGAGAAACTGCGTCGTAAGATTGCAGAGCAGTTGACTGCACAGGGCTTCAACGAGATCCTCAACAACTCGCTTACCAAAGTGTCGTACTACGAGCCTTTGACCCAATTGACGCTCGATACGTGTGTTAAAATCATGAATCCCTTGAGCCAAGACCTTGGTGTAATGCGTCAGACGCTCCTCTTCGGCGGTCTGGAGTCCATCGCGCGCAACGCCAACCGCAAAAACAGCGACCTCAAGTTCTATGAGTTCGGTAACTGCTACCACTATAAAGCAAACCCTGCTGCCCGTGAGCACAACCCCGAGAACTCGCTCATCGAGTATTCCGAGGAACCTCACATGGCTCTTTGGCTCACCGGTAACAAAGCCGCACAGACCTGGGTGCGCAAAGAAGAGAAAACCACGTTCTATCAGCTCCGCGCATACGTTAACAATATCCTCGTGCGTCTGGGTGTTGATCTCTCCAAGACGACCGTAGAGCGTCTGGAGAACGAACTCTTCTCGGATGGTCTCGTCCTCAAAGCCGCTAACGGCAAGGCACTTGGTTTCATCGGCATCGTGGCTCGCAAGCAGCTCAAGATCTTCGACATCGACCAGGAAGTGTATTACGCAGACCTCGATTGGAACCAGTTGCTCAAGCAGAACAAACAATACAAAGCCGTTATCAACGACCTGCCCAAATATCCGGAGGTTAAACGTGACTTTGCGCTTCTCGTGGACAAATCCGTTGAGTTCGCAGACCTCGCGCGTGCTGCTTTCGAAACCGAGAAGAAACTGCTCAAGAACGTCTATCTGTTTGATGTATATGAGGGCAAGAACCTCGAGGCAGGCAAGAAATCCTATGCCCTTTCCTTCATCCTCCAAGATGCAGAGAACACCCTCAAAGATACACAGATTGAGAATATTATGAACCGCCTAAAGGCAACATTCGAAGAGAAATTCAATGCTACCCTCCGCTGATCAAAACGAAATATTAAAACGTCGCACATTTGCGATCATCTCGCACCCGGATGCCGGTAAAACGACGTTGACCGAGAAACTCCTTCTTTATGGAGGTGCTATTCACGTCGCCGGAGCAGTCAAGTCCAATAAGATCCGCAAAACCGCTACCTCCGACTGGATGGAGATAGAGAAACAACGTGGTATCTCTGTCGCAACATCCGTCATGGGCTTTGACTACGCAGATCATCATATCAATATCCTCGACACGCCGGGTCACCAGGACTTTGCGGAAGACACGTTCCGCACGCTGACAGCTGTCGATAGCGCCATCGTCGTTATCGACTCTGCTAAAGGTGTCGAAGCGCAGACTCGCCGACTGATGGAAGTATGCCGAATGCGTAAGACGCCGGTCATGGTCTTTATGAACAAGATGGACCGTGAAGGTAAAGATCCGTTCGACTTAATGGACGAAGCGGAGAAAGAACTCGGTATTCATTGCACGCCCGTCACTTGGGCGAACGGACAAGGCTTAAAATTCGAGTCCGTCTTCGCACTTAATAACCGTCCCTCGGAACTGACGCCGAAACTGGAAGAAGACCTCGAGATGATTGATGGTGTCTATCCGGAGTTTGACAAAGAGGCATACCTGCGTGGTGATCTTGCGCCGGTCTTCTTCGGCTCGGCATACAAAACCATCGGCGTGCAAGAACTCCTTGATTTTCTCGTAGAGAATGCACCCTCACCTCTTCCTGTAACAGCCGAAGAGCGTACCGTTGAACCGATGGAAGACAAGTTCACGGCCTTCTGCTTTAAGATCCACGCGAACATGGATCCGAACCACCGCTCGTGTATTGCGTTCTTCAAGATCTGCTCGGGTAAGTTCCTGCGCAACACCTATTATTATCACGTGCGTAAGGACCAGCAGATGCGTTTTGCCGCTCCGACCTGCTTCATGGCACAAAAGAAAGAGACCGTCGATGAGGCTTTCGCAGGCGATGTAGTGGGTCTGCCCGATACCGGTAACTTCAAGATCGGAGACACGCTAACCGCCGGTGAACACTTGCATTTCAAGGGTCTGCCGTCCTTCTCGCCGGAGATGTTCAAATACATTGACAATGCGGATCCCATGAAGCAGAAACAGCTTGATAAGGGTATCAACCAACTCATGGATGAAGGTGTAGCACAGCTCTTTGTGAGCCAACTCAACGGCCGTAAGATCATCGGAACGGTGGGACAACTCCAGTTCGAGGTTATCCAATACCGCCTTGAGCATGAGTACCAAGCCAAGTGCAAATGGCAACCGCTCCAGATGTACAAAGCTTGCTGGATCGAGTCCGACGACGATGCCGAACTGGACATGTTCAAGAAACGCAAAGCGCAATACATGGCGACGGACAAAGAAGGCCGGGATGTCTTCATGGCGGATTCCGCGTACGTGCTGAACATGGCGCAGCAGGACTACAAGCATATACAATTCCACTTTACAAGTGAATTTTAACTAAAACATAATATCTTATGAAAAACTTGAAATTTAGACTAATTGTGATGAATTTCCTCGAATTTGCCATTTGGGGATCGTACTTGGTTTGTATCGGTCAATTCCTTGGAAAAGTCGGTTGGGGCGATTACATCTCATGGTTTTACATTTCGCAAGGCGTAGTCAGCATCTTTATGCCGGCTATTATGGGTGCTGTAGCGGATAAATTCATCCAGCCGCAACGCCTCCTTGGATTAAGCCACCTGATTGCTGCCGTTGCTATGCTGACAGCAGCCTGGTTCGGCTATCAGGCAACACAACTGTTTGATCCGGCTACCGAACAACAACCGTTGAGCATTTTGGCCATTTTCATCCCCTACTGCATTTCAATTGCCTTCTTTATGCCGACAATTGCAATTGCCAACACAGTAGCATTTGACCTCCTCAAACGCAACAACTATGACACGGTGAAAGACTTCCCGCCGATCCGTGTGTTCGGTACCGTAGGTTTCATTGCTGCCATGTGGTTTGTTAATTTTGTGCACATGGGATTAGACCAAGCCGCTCAATTCACCTATATGCAACTTATCATTTGCGGTGCAATCGGTCTTATTTTAGGCGTTTATGCCTTTACACTTCCGCAATGCCCGCTACAGAAGAAAGAAAATAAAGCAGACGATTCGCTTGTCAAACGTCTCGGTTTGGATGCCTTCGTGCTGTTCCGTGACAAGAAGATGGCATTGTTCTTTATATTCTCGATGCTGTTAGGCGTCAGTCTGCAAATCACGAACGGCTATGCTACGTCATATATCAATAGTTTTGCCGCCAGTTCACAGAGTTGGTTTGCGCAAAACCCGACCTTGCTCATCAGCGTATCCCAGATTTGCGAAGCACTATGCATCCTGTTGATACCTATTTGTATGAAGAAATTCGGTATCAAGAAGGTTATGCTGATGGCAATGTTCGCATGGTTCCTTCGCTTTGGTTTCTTCGGCATCGGTACCACTGAGTCCATTGGCGGAATTGTATGCCTGTTCCTTAGTTGCATTGTTTATGGCGTCGCATTTGATTTCTTCAATGTATCCGGTGCACTTTTTGTAGAAAAAGAAGCACCTATCTCCATGCGTGGTAGCGCTCAAGGCTTGTTTATGCTGATGACCAACGGTATTGGAGCATCCGTAGGAACATGGATCGCCGGAAAGATCGTAATGCACTATTGCTCATGGCAGGGCGGTTACCTCGTTGCACGTCCGGAAGTAGCCGGTGGTTGGTTTGCAACCTGGGGCATCTTTGCAATCTATGCACTCGTAGTTTGCATTATGTTTGCTATCCTGTTCAAGTACAAACATGTACCTGAGGAAATGAATTCTATCAAGCATTAAATGTACCGTAAGGAACTCACATATTATTTCTCCACACCGATAGCGTACATCGTCATCGGTCTCTATCTCTTGGCAATCAGCCTCTTCCTTTGGGTGATACCCGGGCAATGGAACATCATTGATTCCGGGTATGCCCAAGTGGACGGATTGTTCCAATTGAGCCCGTGGTTGTTTATGCTGCTTTGTCCGGCACTCACTATGCGTCTGTTTTCAGAGGAGCGGCAATCGGGCATCTGGGATCTTATTCGTACAAAACCCGTTTCCCTCACACGCATCGTCTTAGGTAAGTTTTTTGCGGCGTGGACATTAGTTCTCATCGGTCTGCTGCCTTGTTTTGTACATTATTTCGTAGTGGCATACATGGCAGAACCGATGGGTAATTTAGACAGCGGAGCTTTCTTGGGATCGTTCATCGGTTTGATCCTTTTGTCGGGAACATTCATGGCGATTGGTCTGCTATGTGCAACCTTCAGCAAAAGTCAGATCGTTTGTTTCATCAGCGGAGCGCTCAGTTGCTTTGTGCTGTATTGGGTGCTTTTTCAAGACCACTACTCTTCCCTCTCACGCGGAGTGATAGATCTTCGTGACGTAGTATTCTTCATTACCATCTCCACTCTCGCCATCCTCACTGCTATCATTACCATCGATACATTAACAAGAAAATAGATATTCATTATTCATTGTTAACTATTCATTAAAATGACAAGAATAGGCATTTTATCGGATACACATGGTTTGTTGGACAAGCGCGTCTTTGAGCATTTCAAGGAGGTAGACGAGATTTGGCATGCCGGAGATATAGGTTCCGAGGATGTATTACGCCGTCTTCGCGAGTTCAAACCCACACGAGCAGTCTATGGAAACATGGACTCCGGCGATGTGCGCTATTCGCTGCCTGAGTTTTATCGTTTCCGTGTAGAAGATGTCAACGTTCTCATGACCCATATTGGCGGCTATCCGGGCAAATACAATCCATGGCTGATTCCCTGGTTCCGAAAAAGTCTTGAAGCTAAAAATGCACAAGCGGGCAATGACGAACGACCATCGACCAACGACATCATTGATCTATTCGTCTGCGGTCATAGCCATATTTTGAAAGTGCAATACGATCCGGTTTTTAAGTTCCTTACGATGAATCCCGGAGCGGCAGGAAAACAAGGATGGCAACCTTGCCAAACGCTTTTGCGATTTACGATTGACGGCTCAAAACTTGATAATTTGGAGGTCATAGAGTTGGAAAGACTGTAAAATTGATGAATTTTCCATTTTTATGTTATAAAACATAGAAAAAAATTTGCGTATATCAAAAAAAAGCAGTACCTTTGCACCGGATTTGAAAATGACAACTCGACTTTGCAAAATGAGCATTTTTGTAAGATGTCAAGATCAAATCTTTGATGAAAAGCCAATCTTTTTTGTACCTTAAATAAACAGACTAATACCTTAGAAAAACAGGCGTCGAGATGACGACTGTTTTCGCTTTAATAAGAGAGGCACAATGTAAACCAAAATCAACTTAACTAATCAAACCTACTACCATACAAATCCCACCAACTCTTTCAAGTGGCGGGATTTTCTATTAGGTTGTAGTATTCCGAATTTCAACAAAATTATCTGATTTCCTGGACTTTGATGCCGTCGCGTTCGAGGAGAGCATTGATGGTCGGTTCACCGCCACGGAAACGGATGTACAGATCCATTGCTTTCTCGGTACCACCGCGCTCCAAGATGTTCTCACGGAAACGCTTCGCCGCTTTCTTATCAAAGATAGAGCCATTCTTCGCCTGAGCGGCTTTGAAAACAGAGAAGGCATCTGCATCGAGGAGTTCGGACCATTTATAACTGTAATAACCAGCCGCGTAACCGCCGGAGAAGATATGGGTGAAAGCAGTAGCCATCTGCGTACCGGGAACGGTCGGCAGGACTTGTACTTGCGCCATCGCTTTATCCGAGAAACGGCAAACGGACTCCACCGTACCGATGGTCTCATTCACTGCAAAGGGTTGCTCCAAGGTATGCCATGCCATGTCGAGGTAGCCGAAACTGAGTTGGCGGACGCAGGCATAAGCAGCGTGGTATGTTTGTGAAGCGTGCATCTTATCCAAGAGTTCCTGCGGGAGAGGTTCTCCTGTCTGGTAATGTTTCGCAAAAGTATCAAGGAACTCTTTCTCGTCAATGAAGTTCTCGTTGAACTGGGAAGGCAGTTCCACGAAGTCACGCGGTACGTTGGTACCACTCTGTGCAGCGTATTGGCAACGGGTGAGCATACCATGCAAAGCATGACCGAACTCATGGAGGAAAGTGCGCACCTCGTCATACGTAAAGAGCGCAGGTTTGTCAGCCGTCGGACGGGTAAAGTTCATCACATTGACAATATGCGGACGATGATCTTTCTTGCCCACCATGTACTGGGGTTGGAAATCGTTCATCCACGCGCCACCACGCTTACCATCCCGCGGATGGAAATCTGCGTAGTAAACGGCCAGGAATTTTCCTTTTTCATCGAATACTTCGTACGCTGTTACCTCCGGATGATAGACTTGGATATTCTTGTTCTCTTTGAATTTCAGGCCATAGAGACGCTCCGCCAAGCCGAATACACCTTTCTTCACGCTCTCCAACTCAAAGTACGGGCGGAGATCATCATCGGAGATGGCATATTTCTCTTGTTTGAGTTTTTTAGAGTAATAGCTGAAATCCCAGGGTTGCAGATGTGCGGCATAGAAACCATGCGCGTGTGCATACTCCTCAAGTTCCTGCACTTCCTGCAAAGCAGCCGGCATATAGGCGTCACGGAGTTGATCCAAGAGGTGATATACATTCTCCGGGGTCTCAGCCATCGTTTTGTAAAGCGATTTCTCCGCATAAGTGCTCTTACCGAACAACTGAGCGAGCGCCAGACGGGTATTGACGATCTCCACGATGATGCCGGTATTATCAAACTCGCCGCCCACACACTTTCCTGCATTTGCCATATAGAGTTCGCGACGGATGTCACGATTGTCCAGATCCTGCATTACCGGAATCGTGGTGGTCGGTTTGAGATTCAGAAGCCATCCGTTGAGCTCTTTCCGCTCCGCATTGGCACGCAACATGGCTTTGGTATCCTCATTGAGTCCGGCAAGGAGAGCCTCATCGGTAATGAGCATCGACCAAGCGTTGGTTGCTTTGAGCACGTTCTGGCCATACTGCAGGGTCAGTTGGCTCAGTTTAGCGGTCAGTTGACGGTATGTTTGTTTGTCCTCATCGCTCAAGTTTGCCCCGTTATTGGCAAAACTCTCGTAGATATCCTCCAAGAGTTTATACTGAGCTTTGTTCAATCTGAGACGGTCGCGTTGCTCATAAACGGCTTTGATACGCAGGAAGAGACCTTCGTTCAAACGAATCGTGGAACTGTATTCCGACAATTTGGGGCTCAACTCCATCTCAATCTGCTGGAGGGTATCGTTGGTCTCCGCGCTGGTAAGGTTGTAGAAACATCCGGCTACAACGGTTAACATCTCCCCGGATTTCTCATAAGCCTCGATTGTGTTGGCAAAGGTCGGAGCAGCAGGATTATTGACGATCTCGTCAATCTCTTGCAAACCCTGACGCATTGCTTCCTCAAAAGCCGGCATATAATGCTCCGCGTGGATTTCGTTAAACGGATAGGTTCCGTGAGGCGTTTTCCAGTTCTTGTAATCGAAGAACGGATTGGTTGCAGCAGTGGCTGCCAATACTGTACTTGCAAGTACCATGGTTAGTAATTTTCTCATTTTCTGATTCGATATGTCGATATACCGATATGTCGATATATCGAAGTTAATAGTTATTTTCTACCCCGGATGAGGTTGATGTCTCCGGAGAGTTGATAAATACCGATTACAGACTCATCGGCATTGAGTTTTTTCTTGTTATAAACCGCTTTCGCGGAATAAGACGCATTCGCAGGAGCGTCCGTTCCGAGTGCTCGAACGACGTAGAAATACGCTCCTTCGGGAGCAGGACGCCCATTGATAGTACCATCCCATCCTTTCGCCGGATCCGCCCATTCGAACACCAGTTTGCCCCATCGGTTATAGACCCAGCAATGGAACTCCTTGAGCGAACGATAAGCCACGCGGAACTCATCGTTCTTGCCATCGCCGTTAGGGGTAAAGACATTCGGAACAGCGAGATAGGATTCGGAGATATTGATCACCACTTCGGACGAGTCAGAGGTACATTCGGCATTATTGACCGAGCACACTACCCTATACGAACCGGGGTCCGAAAAAGTATACCGAATATCCGGATCGTTGCGCGTAACGATTTTTTCGGTCGATTTATAGATCGACCATTTATAGAACATTGCGCCGGGCGTAGCGTTGGAATAGAATGCCACCTCCAACGGGCCGCTATACTCGGACCCGGCAATGAGCGTTTGGCTGGAGGGACGGTTTTTCTCATTCGATTTCTCCCCCTCCGTTCCACGCGTAGTGGCTAAGGATGTCAGTTCCATCTTCACCGCTTTGATATCCTCTAAGGCCAGATCCACCACCACGCAAGCGGAGTCCAAGCCCAAAGCCGAACGCAGATCCGGATCATAGCACAAGGTAATCGGAGTCGGTCCATAAAGCGGCGGAAGAAGAATCGTCGCTTTCAGATCTCCGGTCATCGTAACCGCCGAATCGACCCAAGCCTCCGTATTCCACGCTAACGCATTATATGATAAGGAATACGTGTGCGCGCGCGAAAGGATATCGCCCGTTACACGCAGGATTGTATTCTCACAACTGGTTTCTACTGTAAAATCTAGATCCGGGATACCGGCATATAGCTGCACGCAGAAATGCGAATCGTTCACATAGTAGCACCCTTCATCCGGATATATCTCATCGGTGTTGGAGGCATAGAGCGTACCATCGGCCCGATACCAATCCACATCGCCGATATTGGATTTCAGATGGATCTCATCGCGAAAAACGAACGTGGTGTCCGAACCTTTCACTATTTGAGTCGCCGCTCCAACGCACTCAATATCCATCGCGTACAAAGAGCTATCCCCAGCCCTCCCTAAAAGGAGGGTGAGGAAAGCCATCAATATGAATACTAATTTCTTCATTTATTTACTTGGAAGCGTGTATTGCCGTTTTGGAAGAAGTCCACAATCTGCTTTGCAGCAGCGATACCGGCATTGATATTTGCCTCTGCAGTCTGCGCGCCCATCTTCTTGGGCGTTGCGAAGTAGCGTCCTTCAAAGAGTGTGCGGAACTTCGCATCAGCAACCGGCATAATATCGGTCATATATTTGAGGTCGGTACGCTCCTGCATGAGTGCAATCAGACCCTCTTCGTCAATGACCTCTTTGCGCGCCGTGTTGACGAGAATACCGCCTTTGGGCATGAGGTTTACGAGGTCGTGGTTGATGGAGTTCTTGGTCTCCGCCGTTGCGGGGATATGCAAGCTCACGATATCGCAGGATTTGTACAGTTCCTCGGCGGAATGAACCGGCTTCACGTTAGCTGCCAGCATTGCTTCGTCCGGACAATACGCGTCATACGCATAGACATCCATGCCGAATCCCTGCGCAATACGCGCTACGTTACGCCCCACATTACCGAAGGCATGAATACCGAGTTTCTTGCCTTTGAGTTCAGTTCCGGAAGTACCGTTATAGAGATTGCGCACGGCATAAACCATGAGTCCGAGTGCGAGTTCTGCTACGGCGTTGCTGTTCTGACCGGGAGTGTTCATTGCTACGACCTTGTGCGATGTAGCTGCCTCAAGGTCAATGTTATCATACCCTGCCCCGGCGCGAACGACAATCTTCAGCTGCTTGGCGGCATCCAAGACCGAAGCGTCCACCACATCCGAACGGATGATGAGCGCGTCGGCATCTGTCGCTGCATCCAACAAAGCTTGTTTGTCTGTATATTTCTCGAGCAGCGCGAGTTCATAACCTGCGCTCTCCACCACTTCGCGAATACCGTCCACGGCTACTTTCGCAAAAGGTTTCTCTGTTGCTACAAGGACCTTCATAAGATTTGAAAATTTGAAGATTTGAAAATTTGATGATTAATGCAGCGCTTCATATTCTTTGATGCAATCCACGAGTGCCTGAACACCTTCCATATCCATCGCGTTGTAGCAGGAAGCGCGGAAGCCGCCGACGAGACGGTGCCCCTTGATACCCACCATGCCTTTTGCGGTAGCGAACTTGAAGAAATCGTCCTGCAATTCCTCGTAACCAGGCTTGAATACGAAGCAGATATTCATGCGGCTGCGATCCTCTTTCTTGGAGATAGTCGGCATGAACAGTTTCGACTCATCGAGGCATTTGTACAGCAGATCCGCCTTTGCTTTGTTGCGCGCCTCAATCCATTGCACACCACCGTTTGCCTTGAGCCAACGAAGGGTCAGCAATGCGGTATAAACCGGCAGCACAGGAGGCGTATTGAACATCGAACCGCCGTCGATATGCGTCTGATAGTTCAGCATCGTCGGGATGTAACGGCTTACCTTGCCCAGACACGACTCTTTGATGATCACAAAAGTCACACCGGCAGGAGCCAGGTTCTTCTGCGCGCCACCATAGATGATGTCATATTGGCTTACATCAATCGGACGGCTGAGGATATCGGAAGACATGTCAGCGATCAAAGGCACGTTACCTTTCTTCTTGTAGATCTCAGCGAGTTTCTCATCGTTGATCTCTGTTCCGAAAATGGTATTGTTGGTCGTGATATGGAAATAATCAGCGTCCTGCGGAATCTCGTAATCCGTCGGGATATCCGTTGTGCTGGCTGCCACTTCGATTGCCTCGCCGAATCCTTTAGCCTCTTTGAGCGCTTTCTTCGACCACACACCGGTATTGAGGTACGCTGCTTTCTTCTCCAGCATATTGAACGGAACCATGCAGAATTGCAGGCTTGCTCCGCCGCCAAGGAAAAGAACGCGATATCCCTCCGGCACATTCAGCAACTCTTTCATCAACGCTTCCGCCTCGTCCATCACAGGCTGGAAATATTTTGCACGGTGAGAAATCTCCAAGATAGAAAGTCCTTCACCCTGAAAATCAATCACGGCGTCTGCCGTTTGTTTGATCACTTCTTGCGGCAGGATCGACGGTCCTGCATTAAAATTGTACTTTTTCATATTGTTTGTGTTTTTTTGCTAGTTTACTAGAATACTAGTTGACTAACGGACTAGATTTATTTCAATGTATAATATTTATGGTTCCAAGCAGTCGGATGTACGAGCGGCAGTTCGATGATGCCCTCTTTATGCTGCTTGCCCTGCGCGAGGTGCAATGCCATCGCCACAGCGGTCATCTCATCCTCAGAAGCTTTCTGCTCCCTCCCTTGAGGGGAGGGCTGGGGAGAGGTTATATATTTCCTCAACTCCTCCGGAACCGGCTTGCCTGCTTTCTGCATTCTTTCTGCCAGGTCTTTATTGAACTGCTCTTTGGCGATACCGGACTTGTACTCGCGGTATTGTTTGTCATGCATAGCGAACTCAAACAACTCCTCATCATCCTGTCCGCGGTCCCAACCCAGCTCTTCCATCTCTTTGATGTACTGCGGCAGAACGTTCGGATAGAGTTTCTGCGGATCATCGGTATAGAACTCAAAGCCTTTCTCTTTGGCGAGTTCGATGATCTCCGGTGCCAACTCACCCGGCAGTTTACCGGACTTACCGAGGATCATACCCCACATAGCCGGATCCATGCGTGTGAAATCTTTCTCTCCCATCGAACGGCTGAACAGGTTCATCAGCGCAGCATTCTTGACGTACTGGCTGAACGGCGTTACGAGACACGGCGTACCTAACATCGGCCAGATACGTTGTACTTCGTCGAACAGCTGAACCAGCAATTCGTCCTCGCTCAACTCTTTCTCGCCTTTCTTCTTGAGGTTCGCGTTGATAGCCGCGTGCATACCTTTGAGATCCGCCATGAGCGAACCCATCATACCACCAGGAAGACCGCAACCTACCAGCAAACTCGTCATCAGCGCGTTCTTCGGGTCAATCCAATAACCCAAGAAATCATCGATAAACGACTGCGTCAGGCTGCGCGCCTCCATATAGGCTTTCATATTGATGTCTTTCACCAGAAAGCCTGCATCTTTGAGCATCGCCTGAATTGTGATCACATCCGGGTGTACCTTACCCCAAGAAAGCGGCTCCATCGCCACGTCCAGCACATCGCCGCCGGCTTTCGCTACCTCCAGCATCGAAGCCACGCTAAAGCCCGGTCCCGTATGACCGTGGTATTGGATGATGATATCCGGATGTTTCTCCTTGATAGCCGCTACGATCGTTCCCAGCATTGCCGGACGACCAATACCCGCCATATCCTTCAAGCATATCTCCTGCGCGCCGCCTTCGATCAGTTGCTCCGCCAGGTTGATATAATACTCCGCGGTATGCACTTTCGAATACGTAATACACATCGTTGCCTGTGCAGTCATGCCTGCCTCTTTCGCCCATTTGATGGACGGAATAATATTGCGCGGATCGTTCAGACCGCAGAAAATACGGGTGATATTCGTTCCCTGCGCGTGCTTCACTTTATACATCAGTTGGCGCACATCCGCGGGCACGGGATTCATGCGCAACGCGTTCAGACCACGGTCCAACATGTGCGTCTTGATTCCTGCCTCGTTAAAGGGTTTACAGAACGTACGAACCGCCAAATTCGGGTTCTCGCCGTACAGCAGGTTCACTTGCTCACTCGCACCGCCGTTGGTCTCCACACGATCAAAACAACCCATGTCGATGATCACCGGCGCAATCTTCGCCAACTGGTCTTTACGCGGCACGTACTTGCCACTACTCTGCCACATGTCACGATAGACAAGGGAGAATTGGATTTCTTTCTTACTCATATTTTTGTGTTTTTATTTGTCAAAAACCTTTGCGAGTGCAAAGGTACAATTTTTTTTGCATATATGCAAGAAAAAAGTAAAAAATCGTTCGCAGGGAGTGTTTTTTAAGAGCGGGCACGAATTTGGAAAACTAAATTTGAAACATTCAACAAAATATTTGCGTATATCAAAAAAAAGCAGTATCTTTGCAAGCTCAATTATAAAAACGTTATTATGAATGCTATTTTTATCGTATTACCGATACTGACCTTGCTGATGTTTGACTTAGGTTTGACGCTTCAACCTCAGGATTTCAAGTTAATTTTATCCCGTCCGAAACCGGTTTTGATAGGTTTGGCGGGACAGATTGTGCTTCTGCCGCTTATTGCATGGGGGATCATACAGGTACTTGCCGGTTTTCATGTAATGCTATCCCCGCTTTTTATCATCGGTATTATGTTAGTGGCTTGTTCTCCGGGCGGCAGTTCAAGCAATGTGTTCTCCATGTTAGCGAAAGGAGATGTGGCTTTGTCGGTGACGCTGACGGCTTTCAGCAGTCTGATTACCTTGTTTACACTTCCGCTTATTATGGCCTGGGTAACGAAGAGTGTTCAGATGACGGATATCAGTATTCATTTACCGATCGGGAAATTGATTATTCAGAATATCGTGTTGATGGTAGTACCCATCTCCATCGGTTTTGTGGTTAACCTCTTCCGTCCGCAAGCCGCCGAGAAGATTCACAACGTCCTCAAACGCATCGCAATGCCGGCTTTGGTATTGTTAGTAACCATTTTCTTCTTCCAACACAAACAGACCATCGTAGAGGAGTTTACTTCTCTGGGTATGACAATGAGTGCGCTTATTTTAGCATGTACGGGATGCGGAGCGTTGTTAGCCTGGATATTCCGTTTGAGCACGAAAGAGCGCCGTACGCTGGTCATTGAGATCGGTATGCAGAATGCGGCGCAAGCGATCACGATAGCTTGCAGTCCGTTGATTTTCAACAACGAAGTGATCGCCATTCCGGCTATTATCTATGCTCTGATGATGAACCTGATTCTGTTGGTTTACGTGGGGGGCACCAAGTTCGTTCACTAAGGAACTGCCATTTTGTCAGTCAGCGGGCTTTTGGCTCGCTGTTTGTTGTTTATAGGGTGAGTGCATGAAGAATGGCACTGTAAACGAGAATTTTAATAACTAAAACTACAATAACTATGAACAACAACAATTCCAACAATGAGAACTTGAAGAAGTTCGCGATCAACCTCTGCGAGCGGGCTCGTGAGGGCAAATTAGACCCTGTAATCGGCAGGGATGACGAGATCAGGCGGGTATTGCAGATACTGAGCCGTAGAACCAAAAATAATCCTATTTTGATTGGTGAACCGGGTGTGGGCAAGACGGCGATCGCAGAAGGTTTGGCGCATCGTATCGTTCGCGGAGACGTGCCGGAGAACCTGAAAAAGAAACAGATCTACTCCCTGGATATGGGTGCGCTGATTGCAGGTGCAAAGTATCAAGGTGAGTTCGAAGAGCGACTCAAAGGCGTCGTCAACGAAGTAGTAGCTGCCGCCGGCGAGATTATCCTGTTCATCGATGAGATCCACACGTTGGTCGGAGCCGGTAAATCTTCCGGCGCGATGGACGCGGCGAACATCCTCAAACCTGCGCTGGCGCGTGGTGATTTGCGGGCAATCGGTGCTACCACGCTCGATGAGTATCAGAAGTATTTTGAGACCGATAAGGCTCTGGAGCGCCGGTTCCAGAAAGTCATGGTAGATGAGCCGGACGAGGCAGCGACGATCTCTATCCTCCGTGGTCTGAAAGAGCGCTATGAGACCCACCATAAGGTGCGTATCAAAGATGACGCCATCATATCAGCCGTCACACTGTCAGCACGTTACATCACAGACCGTTTCTTACCGGATAAAGCGATCGACTTGATTGACGAGGCGGCTGCCAAACTGCGTCTGGAAGTGGATTCCAAGCCGGAAGAGATCGATTCGCTGGATCGTCAGATCAAACAATTGGAGATCGAACGCGAAGCCGTGAAAAGGGAAAAAGAATCCGCCAAGCTTGGCGAGATTGAGAAACAACTCTCGGAACTCAAAGCCAAATCCGATGAACTGAACGCACGGTGGAACAAGGAGAAAGGATACGTAGCTACTATCCAAAATGAGAAAGCGCGTATCGAGACCCTCAAACACCAAGCCGAAGTGGCGGAGCGCGAAGGCGATTACGGCAAAGTAGCGGAGATTCGTTACAGCCAGATTCCTGCCGCCGAAGCGAATATCAAATCCGCTCAGGATACCTTGCATCAACTCGGTACCGAGTCCCTTATCAAAGAGGAGGTGGATGAGGATGATATCGCAGAAGTAGTAGCTCGTTGGACGGGTATTCCGGTAGCCAAGATGATGCAATCGGAACGCGACAAGCTGCTCCATCTGGAGGAAGAATTGCATAAACGCGTGATCGGTCAAAACCAAGCGATCGTTGCTGTAAGCGATGCCATACGAAGAAGCCGTGCCGGTCTGCAAGACCCCAAACGACCCATCGGTTCGTTCATCTTCCTCGGTACGACCGGTGTGGGCAAAACCGAATTGGCAAAAGCGTTAGCGGATTACCTGTTCGACGACGAGAATATGATGACCCGTATCGATATGAGCGAGTATCAGGAGAAATTCAGCGCGACCCGACTGATCGGTGCGCCTCCGGGATACGTGGGTTACGATGAAGGCGGTCAACTGACCGAAGCGATCCGTAGAAAACCCTATTCGGTAGTCCTCTTCGATGAGATTGAAAAAGCACATCCGGATGTTTTCAACGTTCTACTACAAGTATTGGATGACGGTCGTTTGACGGATAACAAAGGTCGTTTGGTCAATTTCAAGAACACCTTGATTATCATGACCTCCAACCTCACGGAAGAGCAATTACGTGCGACTGTCCGGCCGGAGTTCATCAACCGAATCGATGAGATCATTCACTTCAGCGAGTTGAGCGAGAGCGACATCAAAGAGGTAGTGGGTCTGCAAGTGAGCCGCATCCACAAGATGTTAGAGGGTCAAGGCATAGACCTGCGGGTAACCGATGACGCCATCGATTACATCGCCAAAGAGGGTTACGATCCGCAGTTTGGTGCACGGCCTGTGAAGAGAGCACTACAACGGCTGGTACTCAACGAATTGAGCAAGCAGATCATCGGCGGCAAGGTCGATAGCAGCAAACCGGTGATCGTCGAGTTGAAGAACGGCGAATTAGCCTTCCGCAATTAACGGTTGGGGGTGAGGGTCATCCAATCGACATCCATGTAGCCGGAATCATTGATGGGCTGGCGATCCCGGGTAGCAAAGAACCCGATACGAGCACCGATCCATTCTCCGGCTACCGCCTGAAACTCTCCCTTCAATTCCCACGAACGTCCGTCGCGTGAGAGATAAAAAAGACACTTATGCGTTTTATCCACCGCCACGCGTACACGCCACCACTGTCCATCTTTCGGGATGGGCAGTGTTTTTGATTGTCTGCCATGCACGATCACACCGGCTTGCTCATGGCTTGCATTCTTGGGGTTGGGTTTGAAACGCACACGGGCTTCAAAAGTAAAAGACGTATTAGCGGGGATCTTACGCAGCAACAGATTAGATGCTACTTGCACACTATCAGCGGGATACGTAAAGAGACGGATCAGAGATGAATCGCAATGAGAGAAGTAATACATCGCTTTGCGGTTTCCGCTCCACTGCCATTCGGGTGCGATCGTATAGGTATCAAACTCGTCGCGTACAGGTTCTACTTTGGTAGAGACATCATCGTGTCCGACGCTCTTCATCGGTCTTCCTTCATCCCCGATGACAGGCCATCCTTTGCTCCATTTGAGAGGTTGGAGATGCACAATGCGTCCTGCCACTCCCACATCCTGAAAATGATAGAACCAATTCTCCACCCAAGCGCCTTGGTGAGGACCGTTCACTGCTGTTCTGCCTTTTTCCAAAACACGCTGTACTTCGTATGGTCCGTACGGCGATTTGCTACGCAGGCATAGTTGCCATCCTTCCCGAACTCCTCCTGCAGGGCAGAAAATATAATAAAATCCTTTGTATTTATAGAATTTCGGACCTTCGACAGTAGGGTTCTTCGGATGCCCGTCAAAGATGAGTTGATCCTCTTTGATGACGGACAATCCATCTGGCGCCAGTTCGCAGACCGCTAAAGCGGATTTGAATCCGGCGCGACTTCCTGCAAAAGCATGCACGAGATAACAACGTCCGTCGGTATCCCAAAGCGGACAGGGATCAATGAGACCCTTGCCGGCTTTAACTAAAACAGCGGGTTCCCATTGACAAGGGATGACATCCGATTTGACGGATCTCACACACCAAATACCACTATCCGGATCTCCGTAATAGATATAGAAACGGCCTTGAAAAAAGCGGATGGAAGGAGCCCATACGCCCCCGCCTGCCGGACAGGCATCCACCTTTCCGTAACCGGGGATAGTATCCGGCAAAGCTGCGTCCACAATCTTCCATTGGATACCATCATCCGACGCCAGAATCTGCAATCCCGGGGTGGAAGCAAAAGAACTATAAGTCATGTAATACTTTCCCAAACGGATCACATCCGGATCCGAATAATCGTACGGCAAAATAGGATTTGTGAAAGCCGAAAGTCGAAAGATAAAAGTCGAAAGACAAAAGACAAGCAATAATAGACGTTTCATACTATTTGTTTTTAAGAATAATCCAAATAATCACCGGTGCGCCAAAGAGGGCAGATACGGTGGAGATAGGTAGCGGATAAATGGCGAGCGAACAAAGCACATCGCAAACCAGCAATAAACAAGCCCCGATGAGGGCGGAAGCAGGAATAGTGGTACGATGATTAGAGGTTCGGAAGATGCCCCGCGCTATATGAGGAACCGCCACGCCGATGAAAGCGATAGGGCCGCAGAAGGCGGTGATTCCCCCTGCCAACAATCCGGTAGCCAACACAATGAAAAGTCGCGTACGCGACACATTAATTCCTAACCCGCGCGCGTAGTCTTCGCCCAAAAGCAAACCATTGAGAGGCTTGAGGGAAAGGATGACGAAGAGCGTTCCGAGTAGCAGAATCGGCAAGAGTATCGTCATGTCGCTCCACCCCACACTACTGAGCGAACCAAGGGTCCAGACGATGAACAGTTTGAGGGCATCGGGATTGGCAAAATTCTGCAAGAGACTGACCAAAGCCCCGGCGATAGAGCCGAACATCATACCCACGATCAGCAGACTCACATTGCTCGTCACGCGTTTGCTTACCGCCAAGACAAGCAGCAAAACGGCGATGGCTCCTATACAGGCGGCAATTGGCAATCCCACCGCCACACTCCCCCCGAGCATGGTCAACATAGCTACTCCGAGACTGGCTCCGGACGAAACGCCGAGCGTATAAGGTCCCGCAAGAGGATTGCGGAAGAGTGTCTGCATGATCAGACCTGCCACCGACAGAGAGGCTCCCGCCAAGATTGCCGTGACTGCTTTGGGCAAACGGATCGCATGGAGGATGTTGGTTTCCATAGGAGACAATGCGCCAAACGGCCATATCCATCGACTGCCGCTACATACATCCCACCCGAAAAGAAACACCAACAAAAGGGTAAGAGATACAAAAATATACGCATTTCTACTCATTTTCGCTGCAAAATTACAAAAAAATTTTGATATATGCAAAAAAAGCAGTAATTTTGTGCCCGTTTTGGCAAAAAAGACAGAAATCAAATTACCAATTACATATAAAAAAATGAGTGTACACGTACAAAATACCAGAATGACGACAGCCAAACTGCGTCTGATGAAAACAAACGGCGAGAAGATCGCTATGTTAACGAGTTACGATTTCACCTTAGCCAGTTTAGTGGACGAGGCGGGAATCGATATTATGTTAGTGGGTGACAGTGCAAGCAATGTCGTTTGCGGCAATGCGTTCACACTGCCGATCACGGTGGATGAGATGATTTTCCTGACGAAAGGTGTCGTTCGCGCTGCACAGCATGCTTTGGTGGTATGCGACATGCCTTTTGGCAGTTATCAAGTGAGCGAAGAAGAGGCGGTTCGCAATGCAATCAAGATCATGAAAGAGAGCGGTTGCGATGCCGTGAAATTAGAAGGCGGCGAAGAGATTTTGCCGGCTATTCGACACATGATACAAGCCGGTGTACCCGTCATGGGTCATTTAGGTCTAACACCGCAGAGTGTCAACCAGTTCGGAGGCTATGGTCTGCGCGCAAAAGAAGAGGCAGAGGCGGAGAAACTGCTGCATGATGCCAAATTATTGGACGAAGCCGGCTGCTTCTCCATCGTGTTGGAGAAGATTCCTGCGGCGTTAGCAGAGAAAGTGACCAAAGCGGTAAGTTGTCCGGTGATCGGTATCGGAGCCGGAAATGGATGCGACGGACAGGTTTTGGTGTTGCACGATATGTTAGGTCTCAACCACGGATTCAAGCCTAAGTTCCTTCGCCATTTTGCACAACTCGCCGATGACGTCAAAGGGGCGGTTGGCGAATACATCCATGCCGTAAAAGACAGCACTTTCCCGAATGCGGAAGAGTGTTACTAAGAATAAAAAAAAGAGGCGCTCGCCTCTTTTTTTTATGGGATAAGTGCCTCAATTTTCTGGGCAATCTCATCTTTGTACTTATTGCCGGTCTCCGGATTGATTGGCAGTGCACCGAAATCAATCGTGATAAACGGATACGTACTATTGGAAGTAACGAGTTTAAGGTCTTTGCGCCCCTGACGCACCTCCATAATCTCGCTAATAGGAAGAATGATTCCCTGCACGAAGAGCAGTCCTAACTCCCTGTTTGCCAGCACGTTACGCCCGATTAGAATATCATGCTGATACCACGTCTCGTAGTCATCGCCCAAGGTCTCCTTGATCAGCGCTTGCGCCTGCGGATTCAATTCCGGCGCTTCGCGTTTCCATTGCTCACGTTGCTGCTCGCGTTGCGCTGCTGCCTCACGTACATGCTCCTCGTTCTCATTGACATAATCATCGATCACTGCCGAATACTTGGACGCATTCACGTACAAAGCACAGATTACCAACAGATCGGTCAAAACCACAATAGCCGGGTAAACCATGGTGGAGAAATCATTGAAAATAAATGGAACCGGGACATACGCTATCGCCAGAACCATACTACCACAGAGCAACAAAATACATTTGTTGCGGGCGTGACGAATCGCATGTAAAGTCTGCTCGCGAGTCACCTCGCGAACTACTTTCAAACGATCTTTGGCATCAAACCATTGCCACACCAAGAAGAACGACACCAACATCGTACCGATGAGGATAAAAAGGGAAGCGTACATCAAAATTTGAGCCCACATAGTATCTAAATTTTAAAGGTTAATCTGTGTATTTTCATAATTTGCTGCAAAGTTACTCATTTTTTATGACATACGCAACTATTTGGATATGTTTTTTAACATAAAATGTTTTTTTTCTTGCATATATGCATATTTTTTTGTAACTTTGCGCCAAATTTAACAATTATTTATTAATTTTTCGTTACTATGACTACACAAGAATTGAACGCTGCGTTCGAGCAAGCGTATGGTAAAAAGGCAGAGAAAATGTTCTTCTCTCCGGGTCGTGTTAATTTAATTGGCGAGCACACCGATTATAACGGCGGATGTGTATTTCCTTGCGCTCTGAGTTTCGGAGCTTGGTTATTGATTGCCAAAAACGAGGATCAGGTACTTCGTTTCAAATCGCTCAACATGCCTCAGGAGTATAGCATTTCTCTTTCTGCAATCGCTCCTCAGCCGGACAAAGCATGGTGCAACTATTCGTTGGGATGTATTGAAATCATCTCGCGTCGTCATCCGGAGGCGAAGTTGAAGAGCGGTTATGATCTGCTCTATTTTGGCAATGTGCCGGCTGGAGCTGGTCTGAGCAGTTCCGCAGCAATGGAGGTAGTTACAGCTCGCGCGTTCACTGAAGAAATGGGATGGAAGGATGCCGACGATAAGAAATACCGTACGGAATTGGCGCTCATCGGACAGGCTTGCGAGCATGAGTACGCAGGGGTTATGTGCGGTATCATGGATCAGTTCGCGAGCGCGCAGGGAAAGAAAGACCATGCCATCTATTTGAATTGCGACACCTTGGAATTTGAGCACGTACCGGTTAAACTGGAGGGCATCAAAGTAGTGATTTCCAATACGCACAGCCCGCATCATTTGGACAGCGGAGCTTACAACGACCGCGTACGTCAATGCAAAACGGCCGTGGAGCAGATCTGCAAAGTAAAACCGATCAAGAATCTGGCAGAGCTGACGAAAGAGGATTGGAAAGAAGTAGAGGGTGCTATCACAGACCCGATCGCCAAGAAACGTGCGCGCCACGTGGTGGGCGAAGTAGCTCGTACGGCTGAAGCCGTGGAGGCGCTCAAGAAAGGCGACATCCAACGTTTTGGCGAACTGATGACCGCCAGCCACGTATCGCTCCGCGATGATTACGAAGTGACCGGCAAAGAATTGGACTCGTTAGCGGAAGCTGCTTGGCAGGTTGAGGGCGTTCTGGGAAGCCGTATGACCGGTGGTGGTTTCGGAGGTTGTACCGTCAGCCTCGTCAAAGAGGATGCCATCGAGAATTTCAAAGCATTCGTGGGCAAAGAGTACGAAGAAAAAACAGGCCTCAAGGCGGATTTCTATGTAGCCGAAATCGGTGACGGAGTAGCACGACTTGCCTGAATTGAAAACTGAAAATTGAAAAGATGAAACCGATTCAGTTTTATACGATTAAAAGCAGCGGTGGTTTGAAAGCAGAGATTTCCAATCTTGGCGCAAAAATCACCAAACTGCTGGTTGCCAACCGCAAAGGGGAAGTCAAGGACATTGTTCTTGGCTTCCGATCTGCGGAAGAATGGCGTACCAAAGAGACTTATTTTAATGCTATCTGCGGACGTGTGGCGAACCGCATCAAAGAGGGTGTGTTTGAGTTGGACTCAAAGACGTACCATCTGCCCATCAACAACGGGCCGAACAGCTTGCATGGCGGCATCGAGGGTTTCAACGCCAAGATATGGGAAGTCGTGGAGCAAAGTATCTACGAAATCAAGCTGCACTACCGCTCCAAGGATGGCGAAGAGGGATATCCCGGCAATCTGGATGTTTGGGTGACTTATACGGCGACGAAAGACAACCGTCTGGTGATCCATTACGAAGCCAAAACGGACGCCCCCACCCTGGTTGCCATGACCAATCATGCGTACTTCAACTTGGCAGGCGAAGCAAGCGGCAAGGTGGACGACCATATCCTCAGGGTGAACGCGGATCAGTTCACACCCTTTGACGAGAACACTTGTCCGACGGGTGAGATCCGATCCGTAGAAGGCACGCCGATGGATCTCCGTCAGCCGACCCGTTTGGGCGACCGGATGTACGATCCTTTCTTTGAGACGTGGCGGGGCATCGACAATAACTGGTGTCTTTGCAAGGGAGATGATCCAAAACAATTACGCCATGCTTGCACCTTGGAGGCGGACGGACGAACCATGGAGTGTTGGACGACCATGAAGGGATTGCAGGTTTATACCGGTAACTGGATTGAGCAGAATGAAGGAAAAAGCGGCACGATGTATGACGTCAAACATGCCGTTTGCTTGGAGGCGCAGGCTTGGCCAGACAGCATTCACCATGACGATTTCCCCAACGTCGTTCTGCTTCCGGGTGAGAAATACGATGAAATAACAGAATACCGATTTTTATGAGAAAATGTATTTATACCATGCTACTGATTAGTGGCATGGTGTTTTGTGCTTGTACCACAAAACAACCCGCTCGCACAGATACTTTGTTGCGCGAGTGGAAGTTCACGATGGACACGACGGAAAACCCCGTTTGGGAAACGGTCACAGTCCCGCACGATTGGGCGATCAGCGGTTCTTTTGACCGCGCAAACGATTTGCAGGAAGTGATCGTCGTACAAAACGGAGAGAGCGAACCGTCCTGGAAAACCGGTCGAAGCGGTGGTCTGCCTTGGATGGGAAAAGGGCACTATCGTACGCGCGTGGCAGTCAAAAAGGACAAGTTCTACACCTTGGTCTTCGATGGTGCCATGAGCCATGCCGACGTCTATGTCAACGGCGAGGAGGTGGTCTATTGGCCATACGGATACAACACCTTTGATTGTTACATTCTGCCGCAACTCATCAACTCTGACAGCGTGGATATAGATGTGTTTTTGGAGAATAAACCCCAGCAAAGCCGGTGGTATCCGGGAGCGGGATTATTCCGAAACGTACATTTGGTGGAAACCGACCCCATTCATATTCCGACTTCCGGAGTGCTCATCCGGACGCCTAAAATCAGCAAAGAATTTGCACAAATCACGGTAGCCGTGGAGGTGCAAAACGGCGTGGACAAATGGCGGATGGAAGATGGAGAATGGAGCATTGTGACGGACATTCTCTATAAAGGCAAAGTCGTGGCTTCCATAGAGGGGCAAGAAGGTGTCGGCGAGGTGAAAAACCCGCATTTATGGAGCCCGGAAACGCCCTCTTTATATATCGCGCGTACGCGTATAAGCAAAGGGCAACAAGTGATTGACGAAGTGGAGAACCGCTTTGGGATCCGTTCCATCAGCTATACGCCGGATAATGGAT
>Ga0247610_10000652_pt1 | contig 47536 bp, 71 predicted proteins | sample 174DNAGHGhighgp2_FD_193483 | JGI IMG/M metagenome (GOLD analysis project Ga0247610, IMG submission 193483) | Sheep rumen microbial communities from Palmerston North, Manawatu-Wanganui, New Zealand - 1742 DNA GHGhigh gp2 | ecosystem: Host-associated > Mammals > Digestive system > Stomach > Rumen...
GATTATAATAATAAACTGAGCACTTATTCTACGCATTAAAGCTTAAGATTTAATGGGCGGGACTCCAGTTAAAATGTAATTAAGATGGTTAAATTCCATCCTACTCTACCAGGGTTCCTGAGTGTGCGAAGTCGAAAGATTGGGTTAAGCACAGCCCCGCTCGGAGAAACTCACCTACGCGATTAGCTCAACTGGAAAGAGCACTAGGCTACGGACCTGGGTTTTGTGGGAGTTCAAATCTTCTATCGCGTGCCAATAAGACTGTCAACGGGGAACCAACAATATAAATCACTATGGAGAAAGATTTATAAGCATTGAATCGTATTAAGTTGGCTGACAGAAATCTGCTACCCGTATCATATTGGGTTAGATTCTCGTCGGCCGGGAGTGGCGCTGCAAACGCCTCGTTAGCTGGTTCAACTCCAGCCTAGCCCTCCATTTATGCGCGCTTAGTTCAGCTGGGAGAATGCTTCGTTTACACCGAAGAGGTCGGCGGTCCGAGTCCGTCAGTGCGCACCACTCCGGGGCTTAGTATAATTGGCAGTATAGGCGGCTCCAACCCGCTTGGTCTCTGTTCGAATCGGAGAGCTCTGGCCATTTATAAAGGAGAATAAATATGGATGAATTTGCTGGATATATTGATAGAATTATAATATAGGGAAAAATATATAAATTAAGATGTGAAGTAGTTGAGGCGCATCCAATTGTTTGCAAAAAATGCGGGGCGTCTTTTTAGCTTAAATACGGCGAAGGTAGATGTGAACATTGTGGTACTTATTATACTACTCGTTTTATTATTGAGGAGAAATAAAAATGATATATCTAACCTCAGATTTACATTTTAATCACGACCGCGGATTCATCTATGAGCCTCGCGGATTTTCTTGTGTAGAAGATATGAATAAGGCTATTATTGAGCTTTGGAATAGCGTAGTTAAAGTAACGGATGATGTGTATCTTCTTGGCGATGTCATGCTAGGAGATTATGCGGCCGGCGCTGAATGCGTAAAACAGCTAAATGGACGTATTCATATAGTAATTGGCAACCACGATACGGATAACCGAGTAGAACTTTATAAAACGCTTCCTAATGTTGTAGAAGTCGCGCAAGCAATAAAAATTAAATACAACGGCTATCATTTCTTTATGACTCATTATCCTTGTTTTTCTGGTAATTTGCACCATGATAGTTTAAAAAAGACTACTTGTAATTTATTTGGCCATACGCATAGTAAAGAAAAGTTTTACCAAGATATACCTTTTATGTATAATGTCGCGGTAGATGCGCACAACTGTACGCCAGTAAGTCTTGATAAAATTATCGAAGAAATGGAAGAAAAAGTAATAGAATGTAAGGAGTTTTTGTAATATTATGGAAGAAAAAGATTATATGGTTGAAGTAGATTTAACTGCCTATAATATAAAGAATGAACTTTGTGAAAGTTGCGCTAATTATTATGAATGTAGAGGGCCTTCTGTATTTGATACAGAGTGTCCAAAAAATTTTGTATACACTCCTATATATGAGATTATAAAATAAGCTACTTAAATGTAAGAAAATATAGACGGCGCGAGTGCGAATATATATAAAAAATTACTCGCGCGTTGAATGAGTAAGATAAAATTTGAAATCTTTTTAAATTTTTGGTATAATATATATAGAAAGTTGAGAGAGAAATTAATTAACTTTTAACCGCCCTTCCGGACAGCGGTATATAAACTGTTAAACGCCGGCGGCCAGGATATTACTAATTCACCTAAATCGACAAATAAAAAGAATTAGTAAACCACGGTGGAGCGCGGTATATAAATAAAACTCCGGCGTATCGTCCGTTTTAAGAGCGATTGACTTTGGGAGATTGTCCGTTGGTCCCTCACCCGAGTTCAACATGGAACTCAAAAAGATAGACTATTCCATTGTTAGAAGTGGTGATGTCTTTAAGCCTCCAACCGTAGTCGTTTTATGCAAGGTTTAGACCGATAGAGCGGAGTGGAAAAACCTGTAACTTCGAAGTGGGTTTATAAGTACCTCGCTGCGGCGGAAACTTATACGGAGTTTATAGTTGCGAACGCTTATCCGTTATCAAAAAGCGTATAGACTTGGGACTGTAGCTCAGTCCAGCAGAGCAGTCGCCTGTTAAGCGACCCGTCGCAGGAGCGAAGCCTGCCGGTCCCGCCATTAAAAGGCACATGCAGCAACTATACAAAGTAATTTGTGTATTATGGGTTCGAATCCCATTCCACCACCTTTGGTAGATAGCTTAACGGGTTAAGCGGCAAACTTATGTGTCTTGAAAAGTTTAATATCGCTCTCTATTAGTTATGCGCGAGAGACTAGGACAGCCGTAAAGGTATTCCACATAAGACAAGTTGTGGTTGGTATCAACACATGACGCGCGAAAAGACCACGCCAGACTTACGATGCAGAAAGGTCTATAAAAACAGGGCTGTAAGAGCGTTAACACGGATTTAGCACTTAAACTACCACCGGCTACGTAATTCGACTCTTTGGGAGTTGTAGTAGATATGTGGCAAGCAGCGGAAAACGCTATATAAAGAAGCGAAGTAAAGTGCCTTGAAATTTTTTCATAGGAGTGCCGAAATCTGGTATCGCACTTAATATTCACCAAGTACTAGTTGAACAAATCCTATGGAGAAGCGCCCCGAGTGAGGACGTAAGCTTACTCAAACTGGATACACGACCCAGTATAAAAAGGTGCCGCGCTAATAGACCGCAAGTTCGCAATAGTCTATAAGATATTTATTGGTGCCGATAGCAATACAGAAGTGCCGGAGAGGGTATGAGGGTAGGCAGTTGGTCGAGCCGAGAGTACAGGACCACGCAAAGCATGGGTTAAATGGAGCGACACAGCCAATAAATATATTGAGTTAAGATGGGAGGAAATGAGTGTGATGTCCTCACCAGCGGGAGTAGCTACCCCATAACTGGAAAAACAAAGAAAATAATACTTGTACTTAACTCAAAACTAATGCCGAAAAACGGAATGGCGGGGAAGGCCCCGATCGAGCAAGAGGTCATGACTTGACTCGTATAAGTAGCACCGGAATAACAATCGGATGTGTATTCTACGACTACTATCCGTCACACAATGTAGGCATAATGAGCAGCAATGCGGTAATACCGTGCGCACGGTAGCAAAGTTACCCTGGCTCCCCAGTATAATCTGACACGAGGTCTGGGTTATAAAAACCTCAAGTATAGTTCTATAGTTTAATTGGCTAGAATAACGCCCTGTCACGGCGTAGGCGCGGGATCGTAACCCGCTAGAACTGCCATTAAGATACGTACAGCAAATGTATTTCTTTGATTTAGGGAATCCGTTGTCGTTAGTTCAAATCTAACTCTCCCCGTCATGGGGAGATAGCTCAGTTGGTAGAGCGCGAATAGAAAAAAACGTATCTTGTATATGTGGGAGTGGGGTAAGAGGAAACCTGCCAGATTTGGGTTCTGGAGTATTGCCATTTCGAGCATGGCCTCCCGCACCAATAGTAAATAGTAAACTAAAAGTTGTTAGTGTTTCTTGTTCTGTTTTTACGTGTTTTATAGATGTAAATAATTACACTAAGAGAATCGACGCGTAAGTGTTTACTATTTACTTTTTCCGCTATTCGTATAACAGTAGTATATGAGGCTTCCATCCTCAGGGCGCGAGGGCGGCACTCGCATGGCGGTCAGGTTATTTTCTTAACCACTCCTATACTTTACGGTATTTTAAGGCTTGACCAGAACTCAAACCTTAATTTTTGACTTTTTCTTAAATTTTTGGTATAATATATATAGAAAGTTAAGAGAAAGGAAATACTGAAATGAGTGAATATGAACGCAGGCTTCAGTGGTATAGAGATTATATCTCAGATAATGAGGGTTCTACTGCCCGTAGAGTGCGCGAATATTGCGATTATCTAAAGCGATGGTTTAGTGATGGTCGATGCGATGGCGCGCCGGATATAAAGACTCGTATTCTTTGGAAGCGTTTGCCAATGACTTATAACCAGTATTTTATTGAGTAGGTATGAAACCTTTTATGAGTAATCCTTGTTTAATGCCGAACTGCAAAAGTACTGCTTGTAGTATATGTAGTTATTATAGGCCGAAATTGCTTGGAATTAGTGTCCCGCGTTGGTTGGGTAATATTGGATTTAAAATAGAAGCATGGCTTCTAAGAAAGGATATGTAAATGTATAAGCATCTATATGATTGCTTCGCGCATTGGTATCATGGTGGTATGATTTATTTCTATTCGGACCCGCATTTTAATGATGCTAATGTAAAAGCTATGCGGAAAAATTATATAGGTGATGAAGAGCAAGTTAGGCGGATTCGCTCAAAAGTCGGTAAGAATGATACTCTTATTATTCTTGGCGATGTGGGTGATAAAGAGTTTCTTAAAAAGATTAGAGGTTATAAGGTTCTTATTCTTGGAAATCATGATGCGGGCGCTTCTATCTATAAAGACTATGTAGATGAAGTGTATGAAGGTGTATTGATGATTAGCGATAAGATTATCCTTTCACATGAACCCGTTGATTTTTCTTATGCTTTGAATATCCATGGCCATTGTCATGCGGTACCTTATAGTGATAGTATGCATTTGAATATGTGCGCGGAAGCTATTAATTATTATCCCGTTTCAATCAAGGAAATTATTGAGAGCGGCGCGCTTAAAAAAATTCCGTCTATTCATCGGGAAACTATTGATGAAGCCACGGAACGGAAAAAGAAACGGCTTCGTGGCAGAGAGGTTTAATGCGGCGGATTGCTAATCCGTTAACTCTTTTAGGGTTCGGTGGTTCAAATCCACCCGAAGTCGCCAATGGTCCCTTCGTCTAATGGCAAGGACGCAAGATTTTCATTCTTGCAATATGGGTTCGACTCCCGTAGGGGCTACCACCAAGTGCCGTTACTAGCAAAAGTTTAGGCTATTATTAAATAAGTTAGAGTAATTAACTAATACTGTTTAGTAGTGTATGATAAATGCCAGTTGGGTCAGAGAATATTAGAGAGGCCTCAAGTCTAATATTCGTAACTGGATGTGCGGTTAAGCGACCTTAAGCTTGCCATGCCGGCGTAGCTCAATGGCAGAGCAACGCACTTGTAATGCGTAGGTTGTTGGTTCAACTCCGACCGCCGGCTCCATAGCGTTCCAAATAAGACGGTCTTATCGCATAGCGAGAAAGTAGTTCAAGTCTACCTCTGGACTGGTTCGACTCCAGCTCGGGCAGGGAGCAGACTATGCGACGCTTCGGTAGAGTGCTCTCCTCTATCGTTAGATTCTAAGTGGGGTAAGATAGGAATCAGAATAAATGGTGCATTTCGCGCCCTCTATGGAGAAAGAGAGAAAAGAAGAGTTACCACTTACTTCGTTCAGATTAAAAAGTGGACTTACTGCGTTACATTTTGCCTACGGTGGACTAACCGTTGCCAGGACTATAAGAAATTATAGGTTGGTACTCCCTTAGGATAAGATAATAAACTAAGGCGGTCGCGTCGAAACAGCGTATAGTATGGGTGAGCTTACATAATTGATTATTTGGGAAAGACTTAGAAAAGAGAATTGTCTGGCAAAACTACTTAGCCCATAATAGGTAGACCCGTTTAAAGAGAAAAGACGATTCCGTTTTGTACGCAGGGATTTTTATCGTATTAAACCGAGGAGTGGATAGACGGTAAAAACGTGTTAAGGAGAGGCTGATAGACCAACTTATGAAAGTGTTGAGGTTTCAGAGGTAGGGGCGATTGGTAAAATTTCTTCTGCGTAAAAAATGCAAGTAAAGCGATAGGACGCTTTATAATATAATTTATGGAGGATAGGAACTCTATATGAAGAAACTTTATTGTAACGAGTATACTGGTGAATCTTTTACTACTGAAGAGGCGTGTGCCGAATCTGAAAAGAAGTATCTCACCGCGCAGGAAGCTAAGAAGAAGGCTGAAGAAGAAAAGCTTGCCGCTCAGAAAAAGAAGGAATCTGAGCGAGCCGTAAGAGCTAAGGAAGTCGAAGCCGCGCAGAAGAAAGTGCATGAAGCCCGCAAGGCATTGCAAGAGGCGCAAGCAGAGTACAGAAATATTCTGGACGCTTTTTGCCGTGATTACCAGGCATATCATATGTCGGTTAAGCCAGATGATTGGTTTAACCTTCTTGAAGACTTTTTGAGCTTCTAAGGTAAAATAGGGCGATAGGTAAGTATTAAAAACCGAGAAGAAAATATAGCTTCAATGCTGGGACACTAGGAGAAAGAACTCCTTCCACGCTGGGCTAGTAGGTGTGGTACTCAACATTTGTGCAACCCAAGTGAAGATGCGCGGGATTAAAGCGCTCGTGGTTAAACGAGGTTAGCTAACTGCCCGCTCGCCCTTCCAAAATTTAAGTTTTAAAATTTGAAAAGTTTTAAAATTTATGGTATAATATATATAGAAAGTGAGAGATAAAAAAATTCTTTCGTATCATTACCCTTTCTAATGGCTTAACGGGATGCCAAATAAATCCCGAATCTAAAACTCTCAGTCATAAATTTTGCAAAGTTTTAAAATTTATGATATAATATATATAGAGAGTGAGAGAAAGAGTAAATATTATTTCTTTTTCCCTTCAGGATTTACTCTTTCTCTCGAAGTTTAAAGCTTTAATACAGGCACTAATTAGGTAAACGGTGGATTCGAGCAGAGGTAATACCGACGTTAAAACGGAGTCCTAAGTAAACCTTTAGTGCGCGGTTCCAACTCCGAAATAGTGGGCATCCGGAGGCCTGCTCTAAGTTAGAGGAAAGCATAATCGCCCGACGGTCAGGGCAGGAGAAGGTCAATAGACGGTATTGAATATCCTATAAGAAACTCAGCCGCGATAGGAGTAGCTACCTATTCAAATTTACGGATTATAGAATGTGAGGCGGCATCCGATGTAAGATTATGTTAAAAGCGGATAGGAGCATTAATTCGCTATAGTAAAAGTAGGCAAGGCAGACGCTCAATTTTGGCCGTATGAAAGCCTACAATTTGATGCCAGGTCGCATGAACCTGAAAGGCCCTGCGCCCGCCGGTGGGGAAAAGAAATGCACGTGGTGGTGGAGTTTAACTCCTTTAAGGTACCTAATAAGGGTCTTGCTTACTGCTATCTTGCGGGTATCCCCTTGCGCCGTCTGCACAGAACCGCGCGAAGACATAGAGAGGAAGATAGCTACTTCGAAAGATTGTGAGGAATCTTTCTAGGCTCATGGGCGGAGTCGTCGGTCCAGAACAAATAGTGGGCGAAGTTTTAAAGCGGTGTCCCTTCGAACCGTAAACGCAAACGCAAAGACGATAGGTTCAGAAAGTAAACCTTACTTCTGTTGCTAAAAACTTTCTCGTTATTTATAGCGTTTATAAATTGACTTTCGAGATTTCAATAAGAAAAATCTCTCTACTTAGCATTTCTTAGGGGTGAGGAAACTGCCGCGGTATTGCGAGAGTAACTGACGATTAGTATTTCTAAAGAGGAAGAAATACCGGAAGGCTCGACGTGAAGGAGCGCTTAAAGGTTGGGTGAAACCTTGCGAGGTTTATAGGGCCTTCGGAAAAAACTATACGGGCGTGTACGTAAATCCCGTGACTTAAGATAGTAGCCGGCAAATGCTATCTAGTTCAAAATGAACTAAGGTTTTTTAGAAGTTTTGACTATTAAAATGATAAAAACTTCTACCTTTTAGGAGCTTTGGGTTTACATAAGCTCTTTTATATTGGGACATAGCTCAACAGGTTAGAGCCACGGCCTTATAAGCCGTAAGCCCTCACAAGGATTATTCCGAGTTCGACTCTCGGTGTCCCTACCATTTATTGCAGGGTAGAGCAACGGTTGTTCACTTGGCTCATAACCAAGGGGTTGCGGGTTCGAATCCCGTCCCTGCGCCCATTAGACCCGTACAGCAAATATAAATATTGTAATATTCAAGTTAATGTAGATGAATAGTATTTATAATTGGGTCTAGGACTTTTACGGCAGCGTATCCTAATTGGTAAGGAGCCGGTCTTGAAAACCGGTGATGGTCGGAAGGCCACTGCACGTTCGAGTCGTGCCGCTGTCGCCACGTGTCCCCGTAGCTCAGCAGGTAGAGCATCTGACTTTTAATCAGGTGGCCACGCGTTCAAGTCGCGTCGGGGACACCACAGAAGAAAGAGAGGAAAGAAGTATGACTGATGAAATGAAGATTATTGCACTTGATGCTCGGTATAATAGATTATACCGTAACGGACGTAATATTAAATCGCCTGGTGTTCTGCGAAAAATTTCGCGTAAGAAACGCAAATTAGAATCCCAGCAAGACGCCGACTAAATATATAGCGGCGTAGCCAAGCGGCAAGGCATTGGAATTTGACTCCAACATCCGTAGGTTCGAATCCTACCGCCGCTGCCATAGAAAGATAATGTATATGAAAGATTATGAAGATTTAATTTATAATATTTGTGATTTTGTAACACGTCGCTTTTCAAAAGATTGCGATTGGATGAATGGAAATTGTTTATGGTTTGCACAAATATTAGTTTGGAGATTTCCAGAAGAACTTACTATTTATTATGAACCAGTAGTTGGTCATTTTTATGCTGGAACTCAAGATGGGCGTTTTTTCTTTGATTGGGAAGGATATTAGAATGAAAAATATTTAGAGAATAAACCGATTCTTTTAAGTGATATTGCTTATCTTGATGAAACTTGGTACTCGCGCCTTATGCGTGATTGTATGAAATAATTAAATATTTAAGACACATACAGCAAATTTATGCTTTAGACAAATGGTTAAGTCAATTCTCTGTAAAAGAATCATATGTGGGTTCAAATCCCATAGGCGTACAATGTGTCTTGAGAAATTTTAAAGGTCCGTACAGCAAATATAAAGATGAAAATATATTTTATGTTATTAATTTTCGTGCTTTCGTTATTGCGAAATTTTATTGATTGGACCTTGTAATAGTAATATCTTTACTTTGTTTCCTTTCTGAAGATATTACTATAAAAAAAGACTCGAATTTTCGGGTCTTTTTTATTACGAATTTTTTATACTATAAAAATCTCTATCCTACTTATAAATAGATAATTAAATCCCAAGCATAGGTTCTACCCTTTTGCTTGTTATTATATACCATAGGGTAGCTTTTATAAGCTGCCCTAATTTTTTTTAGGTTAAAGGAGAGATTATATGCCTAGTTTTGCAATGACATAGAGCGCAGCATAGGCTTTATTAGCTTAGTATGGTGCGATAATTGATAATTATTTAAAGGATGGCGCGCAATTTTCAATAGATAATGTTATTGTACGCTTAGAGACAGAATTAACAAAAGCTATGTCTGCTGCATTAAATGCTTACCATTTATTAGGTTATAGTGGTAATGATTTAGAAACTATAGAAAAAGATTTTAATAATAGAATAAAAGAATTATAGGAAATAACTTTTTCATTTAATGGATTAGATCTTTATAAAACTTTTGTCTCTACATTAAGTCAAGTTCAAACTTTTAAATTTGATGAAGAGCAAGAATACCAAAAATTTTTAAATGAATGTAAGAGCTATATAGATACAGTAACTGGTTAGGAAGTAACTCGTAATAAAAATTAGTTTATTAATGCTGCATATTCTTTATTGGGTCCTTACATCGCTTAGGTTCAAGGGAGCTCTAAAAAGTCTAAAACTGGTGGTTTTATTGCGGAAAATGTTAGCTTAAATTCTAAAGGTATGTTATATGATACAAAAACTGGATATAATATTGGTGTTTTTACAGAAGTCTTAGCTACTTGTGGAAAAAATATTCGTCTAGGCTTTTAGAAATATTTAAAAGAAAAAAATAAATAGTTGGTAAAAAATATAGGATAGGAAATAGTTTCAATTGAAACTTCTACTATAAATGGGCAATCTTTAGAATTAACTTTTAATTTTGATTTTAATGGAAACAATGGTAAAAATTTAGCAGTAAGTTTTTTAAAAATGAATAAAGCGTAGAGAGAAATGTTATTTGCTTCTTACCCTGGCTTATAGGAAGAAATAATTTAGAGATATAAACAGGAAATTTTAAATAAATGTAATGTGCCTCAAGAATATAAAGGTTTTTTAGAACTAGCAATAGATAAAGTTGTAGGAATTAAAGAAGGAAGTTTAGATGCTTTATTTGGCGCGACTGGCGCCAATTTAACTGGTGTGCTTGGAGAAATATAGGCTCTATTTTATATATTAGTTATCACCAATGGAAAGAATAGCTAGGTTCCTACAAAATGGATTGGTGGTATAAATAATCCACATGCAGATATTTTAATAGGTGATATAGCTGAAAACTACGGTATTTAGGTAAAAAATACCATGAGTCCGCTCGGGGCTTAGAAAGAAATAGAATTTCAATCTTTTGGTATGTCAGGATGGAATGAAAAATTAAAAAAGAATTAGATAAGTGGCAATAATGGTATTTTTAAATTTAAAAATACGGAAGATGCATTAAGAAGTATGCATGACATAGGCTTGCCTAGTAATTTGAGTTAGGCAGTTTAGACTATTTTGGCTATGGAAACTTTTAATATAGAGTATATTCGTAAAGGTTGGAAGGCAATTCCTCACCCTAATGAGTAGTTTGCTCCTACTCGGTCTCAAATTTTAGATTACGCAGAAAAATGTTAGTAGGTTATGGTGGCTTTTATTACTTCAATGATGTATATGTAGACTTCTAATCTTTCTGGAGGAAGTAGTAATACGATTTATATTATCGCAGGAACTACTGCGATATCCGCAGCGTCGATTATATCTAATATAATAAAAGAAATGAGAGAAGGAATATAGTCTTTTAGAATGTCAATGAGAACTTCATCTTCAATGAGCGGTTTAGAAAATTAGTATAATATTACAGATGTAATAAATGGAGAAAAAAGAATTAGTAATCTTCATTTTGCTTTTTAGAGTTCTTATACTTTTAAACGATAAAATTTGAAATCTCTCTAAATTTATGCTATAATATATATAGAAAGATAAAAAGGAGATAAAAAGTCTAAAATGTCTAATTCTACTGGTTTCTTTTACTACTATGATAACCCTACCCAAGTAAAGTATTTTTATGACGGTAGCTATCATGGCGCGATTGCATTTCGAGACGTTCTTATTGACGGGCGCACTGGTGAAGTTTATGAACTTAATGAATTGCTGAAACGTATTTGTGACACCTATCAGGTTAATACTGACTTTGCGCTTATCGAGTATGATTGGTACGATTTGGATGAGGTAATTATTTATGGAAAAGCATCAGACTAAGCAGTACAAGTGTGAGGAATGCGGCGAGCCGCTAGATAGACGAGGAGAAGAAATTATTGAATACAGTAAACGTATGGTACTACATTTTATTGAATGTAAGAAGTGCGGACATATGACATTAGTTAGAAAAGAAAAGATTTAATATAAGCGGCCTTAGTGCCGCTATATAGCCCCGTAGCATAACGGTTAATGCACCGGTCTCTAAAACCGTACACCTCTGAAGTGGGTTATCTGGGTTCGAATCCCAGCGGGGCCGCCAACTAGTTCTAATAAGCGCTATTAGATTAAATGTGGGAAATGCAGCGTTAACAAGCAGCTAGTGATTAAGAGCTTAGGTAGTAATCTAAGCTCTTTTTATTTTGACTTTTTTTAAAATTTATGGTATAATATATATAGAAAAATAAAGGAGTACAAATATGTCTGCTAAATATAATAAAGATGAAGAAGCTCTGGATTATGAACTCCAGCAAATTATTATCTCCAAAGCTATTGAAAACGATAGGCCGCTTTGGATTCAGAGAATGGTTGACGGTATGCAACTTATCCGTCAAGCGTGCGCTGAAAATACTAAGTGGGCAGATTGCGCGGATTGTCCGTTCGACGAGCTTTGTACTTCTATTAACGATGATTATTGGGACCATGATTGGCATGATATGACAGATACTATGAGAATTGTATTAAGAGGAGAAGGGTATGATGTCTAAAATTTATTTCTGCGTTGCGGATGTGCATTCATTCTATACGGAAATGCGGCGCGCGCTCTCTGAACAAGGTTATGATAAGGATAATCCTTCTCATATTTTCTGTAGTATCGGAGATTTATTTGATAGAGGGCCGGAGTCTAAGGAGTGCTTGGAGTTTGTAAATTCTATTCCGCGCGAGCGCAAGATTCTTATTCGTGGGAACCACGAGATACTTATGCGCCAGATGGTTTTTGGTGGTAATTGGCCACGTGGTATTGACAAGCACAATGGGACGTGGAAGACTGCATGTGACCTTACTGGAGTCGATAAGGCTGAAGTAATGGAGAAGATGCGGAAGAATAGTGAGTTTTGGAAATATTATCATGATACTGAATATTATAGGGTTATTGGAGATTATATCCTAACTCACGCTTGGGTTCCTTTTGATATTTTGCATGGCTTTGATAGTAAAACAGGAAAAGATTTCTTCTTGAAAAAGGCTATGCCGTTAAGGAAATGGGATACTGTAGATGATTATGAATGGGATAATCGTTTTACTTGGATGAATGGTATGGAGCTCTGGAAAGAGGGAGTTCGTATTGAAGGTAAAACGGTAATTTGCGGCCATTGGAATACTAGTTGGGGATGGAAGGAAATTCGTTATAAATGTAATAGTTTTTATGACGTAGACGCAATTCACGAGCCATTTATTGATGATGGTATTATTGCGTTGGATGCGTGTACGGTTGTAAGCAAGAAAGTAAATTGCTTTAAGTTTACAGTAGAGGAGTAAATATATGGAAGGTGTAACTATTTTAGATACTATCAAAGACTTACCGGGATGGGCAAGTGCAGTTATTATAGTAGGTATAATGCTATTTGTGCTTTGCGGAATGGCAGGGTTCTCTGTTAAAGATAAAATAAGGTATATTTTTTTCGCTTTTTCTATACTTGGCGTGATTGCTATAATAATTGCAATAATTACTTTTTCTCCTGAGATTTCTTATCGAGTTATTGTAGATGATAATGTAAATATGAATGAGTTTTTTCAAAAATATGAACTTATCCGTAGAGAAGGACTTATTTATATAGTTAGATTAATTGAGGGATAATATGAAAAATTTTTTTGATGGATTTTTTGAAGTAATCCAAGTTGTAATAATGTTTTTCTGTATTATTTGTATTATTGGAATTATATTGAGTCTATTTAGTTGTTAAGAGGTATATATGGAAATTGAAACCTATAATGTTTATATTAGTAATGATTGTGTAGCTAGAGATATGTCTTTAGATACTGCAATAATTTTGGTTAGAGGACTATTTCATAATTATTATAATGAACCGATGCCTTCGGTTCGTATTGAACGTCAGTGGAGAGAACCTACCAAGGAAGAAATTAAAGCTTGGGAGTAAAGAAGTAGTATGATGGAAAGAGAATTAAAAATTAATCGAATTGCAAAAGTAATTTTAAATGAACTTTATTGCGTGGAGTGCGAAAGTTGTACTTGGGATAATAAAATAACACATGACTGTACAGATTGTAGCCATCAATATTGTGATTGGCTCGTATCAGATGAGTACGCGCGCCATGTGGCAGAACTTATTATTGACGCATTAGAAAAGGAGAAAATATGAATATGAAAAATATTATATCTTCTGTTATTATAGGACTTGAGATAGCTACTTTAATTATGGCAATTATTTTGTGGTCTAATATAATAGCTAGAAGTATTTGTTTGCTTCTTGCTCCATTATTTAATTTAATTTTGCTTTTAATAAATTGGAGAAAGTGAGGTAACTTATGTTAAATTCTAAGGGTGAGCGCGAACTCGTATAATTTTTTCCTTTTTATTATACGGTTGATTTAACATTTCTACTTAATATTAGAATAAAGTGGAAGTGGAGAGAATATAAATGGCAAAAGCAATAGATTTAACTGGACAAAATTTTGGATACTTATATGTAATAGAGCGAGATTATGAAGCATAGCAATAGCATCCTAATGAAAGATAGGCTTGGTGGAAATGTGAATGTAAGGCCTGCGGGAAAATTAAATCTTTTAGAAGCTCGGTAGTAAAAAAATCTAATTCTTGCGGTTGTGTAAGAAATTATTCATAGGAAACTATAGATAAGTTGATTGCAAGAAATAAAAAAATGGGAGAAGAAAAAAGAGATAACTTGGTTGGACGACGTTTTTCAAGATTATTGGTATTAGAATATGCAGATGAATAGCATCAGATATATTATAATACAAAGCATCAACCAACTTGGAAATGTCAATGTGATTGTGGAAATATTTGTTATGTAACTAGTGATAATTTAAAAAGAGGATATACTCCATCTTGTGGTTGTATTACTAAAGAAAATCGAAGAAAAGAATTAAATGATTTGACTGGACAAAGATTTGGTCATTTAGAAGTTATTAAATATATAGGGACTATAAATGGTAATTCTAAGTATTGGGTTAAATGTGACTGTGGGAAAGAATATGAGGTATATGCTTCAAATCTTACTCAAGGATGTACGACAAGTTGTGGTTGTACTAAAGAGTCTCATGGTGAATAGAAAATACGAGAAATACTAATTAAAAATAATATTAATTTCATTAGTTAGAAAACTTTTAATAATTTTTATTATCCAGATACGCATGGTAAGCCAAGATTTGATTTTTTCTTACCAGATTATAATATTTTAATCGAATACGATGGCGAACAGCATTTTAAACCAGCTTTTAATTGGGATACAGATGAAAAATATAAATAGAGATTATTACATGATAGAATAAAAAATGAATATGCTTGGAATAATAATTTTATTATTATTCGTATCCCATTTATTCATTATAATAGTTTAACTTTAAATGATTTATTAATAAATAGTAATTTTATAAGAAAGGATGATAGAAAGTGTTAGATAAAGATGGAGTGCGCCAGTTAGCATACGTTGTAATTATAGATGAAATTAAACCAATCGAAGGATACGACCGTGTAGAGTATGCGCGAGTTGGCGGTTGGTGGGTAATTGTACAGAAGGGCCAATTTAAAGTAGGCGATCCCGCCATCTATTTTGAGATTGATAGCCGAGTTCCTTCGGATAGAGAATGTTTTGCTTTTCTTGAGAAGCGCAATTATAAGATTAAAACTTTACGTATGTGTAAGGTAATTTCACAAGGTTTACTTATGCACGCTGAAGACTTTGGCTGGAAGAACGCAATTGATGCAGATGGCCATCCTCTTATTTACGATGCAAACGATAACTCTCGTTTTTGGTATGCTGATGGTGAAGACCGTTTCCTTACTAAAGAATTGGGTGTAACTTATGCAGATGATGCTGATAATAAGCGCAAAGCTAATTCTGGCGATAAGTATAAGGCTATGGCCGCGCGGCGTCCAAATATTTTCCGTAAGAAGTGGGCGCGCTGGCTTATGAAGCGTGAGTGGGGCCGCAAGCTTATGTTCTTTTTCTTCGGGAAAAAGAGAGATAAGAAGGATGGGTGGCCTTCGTGGGTTCAAAAGACCGATGAAGAACGAGTGCAGAATATGCCTTGGATTCTTGAAGATAAGGGAGAATGGATTGTTACTGAAAAGATTGATGGAACTTCGACTACCTTTACCATGAAGCGCGGCAAGTTCGGTAAGAACAAGATGTATGTGTGCTCGCGCAACGTATGTTTTGATACAGTAGATAAGCCTTGTTATTATGATACTAATGTTTATTGGGAAATGGCAAAGAAATATAATATTTATGATGTATTATCTAAGCTTCTTGATAGATTCCCTAACGCAGAATGGGTAACTATTCAAGGCGAGACCTATGGTGATGGAATCCAAAAGAGAAATTATTCTCTTAAGGGCCACGAGTTTGCAATATTTAACCTTATTACTTCTGATAAGGGGCGTCTTGGAACTAAAGAAATGGTATATGAACTTGGAAATATTTGTGATGTTCCTTGCGTTCCTATCCTTAATACTATAACTTTTGATGGTTTAACTGTAGAAAAACTTCTTGAAATGGCTGATGGTAATTCTGTAATTGATGGACTCCCTCGTGAGGGATTTGTACTTCGCTCTTTAGATGGCGCGCGGTCGTTTAAAGCAGTAAGTAATAATTATCTTTTAAAGTATCACCAATAATAATATATTCTAATATCTATTTTCTTACTTATAATTTAGGAAACTTATAGGAGGTAAATAGTTATGGAACAAATTGTAAACGATGGCCCTTCCGCCGAGGAAGTATTCAATAAGTATTTTAAAAAATCTTAGTCTGTTATTGGTACTTTAAATCCTAATATTTTTTGGCAACTGTATGATGAAGCAAATCCACCGGCGGACGACGATGAGTCGTCACACGAAAGTAAGTAAAGACGCCCATTGAAAGTTGATAGATGTAATTTATAAGAGCTCTGAAAAGGGCTCTTATTTTTTGACTTTTTTTAAAATTTATGATATAATATAAATAGAGAATAGGAAAGGAATAAGAATATGGCTATACTAAACAATGAACGATATATCACAGTTACCGATGATTGGTATCCATGTTATAAGGGTCATAAAGTTAAACTTTCTCTTGCTCTTTGTTTTTTTAAAAACTATTATATTAAACTCTCTGTTTGGGGAGCTGATGATTTCGGTCTTGAAATTGAAGAAAATTTTCAGAACGAATCAGAAGCTATGATACGTTATGAAGAGTTAGAACCATATTTTAGGTCTATTCCAAATGGGAAAAACAAACAGTGGTTCAGAGAGCAAGGATTTAAACCATTTTAATAAAAGGAGAAAATTATGAAGCTTTGGATAGATGACGTGCGCGAGCCGTCTTATCCTGGCGAATGGATTGTAGTACGTTCTGTAAATCAGGCAAAAACTGCTATTAATTGGTATGAGCATCAAATTGGCGATGACATTATTTTGATTAGTCTTGACCATGACGCTGGTGACTTCGCGCGAGATGGTGGAGATTATATTAAACTTCTGGATTGGCTCGAAGAAGAAGGTATTGTAGACGCCGGGTACTTCTTTCATATTCACTCCCAAAATCCTGTTGGTGTTGAGAATATGCGTAGAATAATTACTCATAATAATTGGAAAGAGGTAAAAAGTATATGAGCGCTTACGTTGATTTTTTTATTCGTAATAAGGATGATTTTATTTCTATCGCTGATTATAGTCGTAATTCGATGATTTATTCTATCGTTAATAATGATGTTCCTTATGAAAAAATTCGTGCAATTACCACTCAAGATATTAGTAGATTTATTAATGTCGCTGCGGAAAAGATTGAGGAATATAATCGTAAAATTTATAAGGGAAAAGAGCAAATTAAATTCGTTGCTACTTTTAATAATAGTATTGAAGAAAAATTAGAAGTTATCGCGCAGTATGAAGAAGGGATTGAGGAATATACTCAATCAATAGAAGAATATAACTATGCGAAAAATTTCTTCAGTTTTCTTATTGAATTAATTGACGCGCGGCGTTGGGAAAAAAATAGTAGTGTAAATATTAATGAATATATTTATGCTGGTATTGAGATTGGGCGGCCAACAGTAGAGGATATTTGTGAGGTAAAGGAATGATGGACTACGAAAAGCTGGTTAAGGCGTTGCGGTGCAAGCGTGATGATTGCGAGGGATGCGACCTTGCTTTCTTCGACAAGGACGAAGGCTGGATGTGCCAGTATGCCGCAAAGGATGACGATGCCGCCGATGCGATTGAGGCCATGCAAGCGCAGATGCCGAAGCGGGGCGAGTGGGTATGGAAACACAGACATCACGGAGGGCTCAAAACGGCAAAAGGTAAATGCGAATGCGGAAGGGACGTATACGCTCAGATTGACGAACGATATGAAACAGATGACCCGTACTGCCCGTTTTGCGGAGTGATAAATGACAGTATTCACTTGAACTACTGCCCCAACTGCGGGGCGAAGATGGAGGTGCAGGAATGACAAAGTATGAAGCAATTGTTGTAAGCGCGTATACAGGGTTTCTTATGTGTGACTTTAATGATATGCACGAGTATATCGAAAAGAAGCTGGGTCGTCCGATTTATACGCATGAGTTTGCGCTTGACCTTGTGCAGAATGAAATTCATGAAAAAGTAAAGCCGGACTTTTTGAAAATTTGTGCGGAGGTACAGGAACTGGTACGGTGCGGAGAGTGTAAGTATTATGACGACCCACAGAAATGCATTGTTGCAAAAGTAGCAAAGCTTAAAGATGTAGATAGATTCTTACTATTTGATGCTAACTGGTTCTGCGCGGACGGAAAAAGAAAGGTACGGGAATGAAAATATACGAAAAGATTCTTCAAGTTATCAGTATTGTCTGTTTCGGATTCTGTTTATGCCTTTTGACTGTATCTATTGATATGGAAATGGATTGGTCAATTAAACTATGGAGTATTGTCATGCTTATATGGCATGGTAGTTTTGGTGGCATTGGCGTTTATTATTTTATCAAGGAGGCGCGGGAATGAGCGAAAATAGATGGGGCGTAACTCTTGAAATGTTTATGCATGAATCCGTCCCTCGTGTTTCGCCTGTATGCCCTAAATGCCATAAAACGTATTATGCGTGGCCTGACGTAGAGAACTACTGTACACGGTGCGGAGCGAAGCTGGACGGTCGGGATAGTTTGCTTTCTGATTATTGGAATGGGCAAGTAGGTAACTATGAACGTGACAAGAAAGTGATGAAAGAAAGGTACATGGTGGATATATGAGCGAGTGCGTTGTAAAGATGGAGATGCCAGAAAGCTGTGATGTGTGTCCCTGTCTTGACGATTACGGCGATTATCCGAGATGTCGCATCTCGGAGGAACAGCGAGGTTACAATTTTCCAATCCGTGAAAAGAGGATGCCAAATTGCCCCATCATCTGCCAACTTCCCGAAGGTCATGGGGATTTGATAAGCAGGTATGCTATTGCAATTGCCTGTCCTGGTCAAATAGGAATTGAAGATGGGAAGTATTGGATAAGATTAAGTGCAGTACAAGAGAGTATTAACTCTGCCCCCACTATCGTTCCAGCAGAAAGGAGCGAAGGATGAGCGAGTGTGTTGTACGGATGGAGATGCCGAAAGCATGTTGGTCATGCGGGCTTCGTTTTGTATGCAAGGCCGCTAACGAATTTATGACAAGAAAAGATGGGGTTGGATGGTCAGTGTTGAAGGTTGGCATGCCAGGTTGCTTAATTGTCTGCCAACTCCCTGAAGGGCATGGACGGCTGATAGACTGGGACGCATTTGAAAGGATAGGTTTCAAATTGTGCAGAAAAACAAACGAATGGAAAGCAGAGCTTGGGACTCCGACGAATGAATCTTATGTTGTTCCCGCAGAAAGGAGCGAAACATGATATGGTTTAAGACTATTTATAAGCAAAATAAAGGAGAACAAAAGCCAATGAAAAGTGCGGTTCGCGCCGAATACGAAAAGCATAAAGATTTATTTAAACCTTATTTGTCTTGGAAATATCCCTCCTGTTGGTGGAAAAATATTAAATGGTTTTTCCGCTCATTCAATCTCGCTGCGCAGAGGGCGCGCAGGGGATACAGTTGTACCTATGATGTTATGGATTTAAATGACTACTTTGTTGGCGCCTTAGCTTGCGCGCTTGAAGATTTTATTGAGTATAATATAGGTATTCCGCAAAGCTATCTAGATGCCGTAAATGGGGATGAAGATAAAGCTATAGAACAATGGCATAATGATATAAGAAAAGTTAGTCTATTGCTTTTTCAATCTCTTGAAAGTTTGGAAGATTTTAACTATGATGTACCTGAATGTCCTGAAGTCATGGCCTTTAAAAATAATAAGGTAGACTTTATTGGAGGGACAGAAGAAGAAAGACAGAATTGGCTTACTAAAACTAATAATATTGCGCGAGACCGTATTGAATGTAGGAAAAAAGCTTTTGAGTGGTTGAATGAACACTGGGAGGATTTATGGATTTAAAAGAAAATGTAATGAATAGAGTGCGCGCGCATTATAATGAAGTTTATGATAAATATGGCAATAGAACTATTGGAGTTTTTTTAATTGGGTCGCAGAATTATGAATTAGATATTGAGACTTCTGATGTAGATACAATCGCAATTATTATGCCATCCATTTCTGATATTACTTTTCTAAAATCGCCAACTAGTATTACTACTATTACTAATTGCGCGGAACATATCGTTATTAAAGATGTACGTCTTATGATGAAAGAACTTCTTAAAGGAAGTCCAAATATATTAGAAATTTTCTTTACAGATTATTATGTTTTGAATCAATATTGGTGGGAATTTAGTAAATTAATTGGAAATAGAGAGCGTATTGCAAAAATTAATCCGAATGGTACATTAAATGCCTGGGTAGGCATCGCGCGCAAGTATATAAAAAAATATAAAGAAGACATTGACAATTTTACAATGAAAGACGCTATTATTATATTGCGCGCGAGTGAGTTTTTAAAGAATTATTTTAGTAAAGGACTTACTTACAAATATTCTATAGTTCCTACCTATGCCGGAGCTTTGAGGGCGGCCCGACGTAATAATAGTTCAGTAGAATTATTATATTATAATATTGATTTGGCTATTCCTATTATAGAAAATGCAGATATAGGTCATTTAGAACCCAACTTAACTGGTTTTGGAATTGTAATACATACTATAGATGAAATAGTAAGAAAAGGACTAGAAAGGCAGATACTCGGAAATGAAGGTCAGCGTTTATTTTTGTAAAAAGTGCGGATATACGCATAGAGTAGATAAAACTTTTAATCTTTGCCCTAAGTGTTGGCACTTTATGAGTGAACAAGAATGGGAAGAAGAAGATTATATAGATTATTGTAATAAGTATTTTTCTCCCTTTGGAAAATATATAAACCCTTAGCCTTAATTACAAATTTATATATATAAATTTGCAATTTTTTAAAATTTATGGTATAATATATATAGAGAATAAGAAAGGAGTAAATAATATGCCTCAGATTTTTATTGCTAATGTTAAGTTTTTTGACCAACGCGCAGATAAAACTGTTACACATACTATCGTAGTTCAGACTTGTAGTTATGGTGAAGCAGTAGTAGCCATTGAAAGAACATATGGTAAAACTATTGAAAGTATAGATAGCATTACTGGAGTGGGAAATGGCAGCGTCATTTGCCTCGGTACTCGTAATGATAAAGTAGATGCTGCTGTTGAAGTAATCTGTGAAAATAATTGTTATTAAGGGAAGAGAAATGACTATTTATATCGTTGAAAATTATTACAACGTACCTATTTACAGGGCTCATAAAACCATTGAAGGCGCGCGGCTTGACCTTTTGGAAGAGTACATTAAGAATTGTTTGCCGAATATCATTAAGCACATTAAGGATGGCATTGATATTACTGACAATATTAAGACTGACCTTATGAATATTCTCGCGCACGGTTATGTTGAAGACTTCGCTGTTATCCATGAATGTGAATTAGAGGAGTAATTATGGTAGCTAAAACCTTTCAGAATCTGCCGCAGGTGGGTGAACCGTTTGAGAGCGGCGGCAAGATGTATGTGAATGTCCAGTCTAAAAACGGTAATCTGCGGCGAGTGCGTTGGTATGAAGTAGATGAATATATGAAGATGTATCCTGAGACTAATCGCGCAGATATTGATGAATATTACAAGTCAATGAAATATACTATTTGCGGCGCGGACGGATTTGTTTGGGTTCTGGAAGGGGACCTTAATAGCTACCTTGATATTCTTGAAATGAACTCTAACACTCGCTATCATACTCATTTTGGTTGGTATGTAAGAAGCGATGTAGAAGATTATGTGCTGGATGCACTTAAAGAGTTCTGTACACCGCACAAATTGTACTGGGATGAAGTCGCAGAAGATGAAAATAATTTGAAAGATAAGAAAGTAGTGCAGGCATATGTTACAAAATTGTGCGGCGGGCGCCCTGCAATCGAGAAAGGTATTTAATTATGCAATTTATTATGCTTTGTGGCTTGTCAGGTTCCGGGAAAAGTACTTGGGCCTATCACTATACTAATAGTGAGCCTCGTCCCAATAAAGTAAATATTATTTCTTCCGATGCAATTCGTGGAGAGCTTTATGGCGATGAAAATATCCAGCGGAATCCTGCGAAAGTCTTCTCTCTTATGCTTCAACGCACTAAGCGCGCTCTCGATAAGAAAGAAAGCGTTATTTATGATGCGACTAATTTAAATGAGAAACGTCGTATCGCTTTGCTTAACGACCTTAAAGAATATAATTGTCCTAAAGTTTGCGTATTGTTTCTTAATGACCCCGCCATTTGTCTAAAACGCCAAGAAATGCGCGAACGTAAAGTTCCGGCAGAAGTAATTTGGAAGCAAGTTAAACAATTTCAACCGCCGCATAAAAGCGAGGGTTGGGATGAGATTTTTATTATAAAAAACGAGGAAGAAGGATTTTTTAATACAATGGGTCTTTTTACTCTCGCGCGAGATTTTGACCAACATAATCCTCATCACTCTCTCAATCTTGAGGACCATCTATATGAAGCTACATTATATGCAAAGGAAAATGGTATGGGAGATATAGTAGGTAATGCCGCGCTTTATCATGATATTGGTAAGTTGATGACACAGACTTTTGATGATAATAAAGTCGCGCATTATTATTCTCATGAGAACGTAAGTGCATATTATTACCTTTTGTTAAATATGGAAGAATTTACTGAAGATGACCTGCGGTCAATGGATGCGGACGGGACAAATAGTAAAAGAGATTTTAGAAATTTTAAATTAGATATTAGTTGGCTTATCGCGCATCATATGGATTTCTTTAAAGATGAAAAATATTTAGAAAAGTTAAAGAAACGAGTTGACCCAAACCTCTGGTACAAGCTTGTTTGTTTACATGAGTGCGACTTGGCGGCGCACTAATTTTATATTAAGGAGTATTGTTAATGGAACTTATTTACAATGTAGAAGACAAACCTAAATTTTCTGAATGTATTGTTTTTGCCTTCCAGCAACTTTTGGCAATCATTGCCGCGACTATAGCTGTTCCTTCTATTGTTGGAAATGGAATGACTGCATCCGCCGCGCTATTCGGTGCGGGTATCGGTACTTTAGTTTACCAAATTTGTACTAAATTTCGCAGTCCTGTTTTTCTTGGAAGTTCATTTGCTTTTCTTGGTTCTATGTTTGCTGCGTTTGCAGGAGCAGTATCGGTAAGCGTAGGGTACTTTGGTCTTATTATTGGCGCTGTATTCGCGGGGCTTGTATACGTGGTACTTGCGCTTATTGTTAAATTTGTTGGTGTAGAGTGGATTAATAAATTAATGCCTCCTGTAATTATTGGCCCCATTGTTGCGATAATTGGACTTAGTTTAGCCGGCAATGCAGTTGGAGATATGCTAAGTAGTGGGTATCTTGGACTTATTTGCGCGCTTGTAACACTTTTTACTGTTATTATTTGTTCTGTATATGGGAGTAAACGTATTAAACTTATTCCTTTTATTATCGGTATTGGCGCAGGATATATGGTTGCATTATTTATGTCACTTGCTGGCAAACCTATTATTGATATTGAAGTATTTAAAGGTATGGATTCTATTTTTGGCTGGCCGCAATTTAGTTTTATTAATGCGGCGGATGGAATAGGTAATATTACTGGTACTTATGTACTTTCTATCTTTTTTGCATATGCGCCTGTTGCATTTGTAGTGTTCGCTGAACATTTGGCAGACCATAAAAATCTTTCGACTATTATTGGAAGAGATTTAACTAAAGACCCCGGCTTGCATAGAACGCTTATGGGTGATGGTATTGGTTCTATAGCTGGTGCATTTTTCGGTGGGTGTCCTAATACTACATATGGAGAATCAATTGGTTGTATTGCAATCACTGGAAATGCGTCGGTAATTACTATTAGCGCGGCCGCTATCTTAGCAATTATTGTGTCTTTTATTAAGCCGCTTATGGTAATTTTAGATTCTATCCCTGCTTGCGTGATGGGCGGCGTGTGTATGACTTTGTATGGATTTATTGCAGTTAGTGGCCTTAAGATGTTGCAGCCGGTAGATTTGAATGATAATAAGAACTTGTTTACTGCGTCGGTTATTCTTATTGCTGGTGTTGGAGGTCTTAGTTTAAGTTTTGCTACTGGATTTGGTAATATTACTATTACAACTGTAGCTTGCGCGCTTATTTTAGGTATTATTACTAATCTTATTACTAATAAGAAGGAATAAAGTTATGAGTTGTCCTCCGGATATAATAAAAAAACGAGAAGATTTTATTATTGATTTAACTTGCGCTATGCGTTTTTGTTATGGTATGGGCAGGTACGATTATGGAGATACAATTCAAAAAGCAATTACTGCATTAAAGACTTTTTACGGAGTAGAGTATGACAGATAAATTTTACTATTATCCAAAGCAAGTAATCTATAAGTGCAAAGGTGATGAGAATCATTACGCGGGAATTGCGGTTGAAGATTTTGTGATTTCCGCGCAAACCGGAGTTGTAGTGCCATTAGAGGACCTTGAAATTTTAAAGGAATTTTATTGGATAGATATAACAGATAGCATTAAAGGAGATTTTACTGAAGGAGATAGTAATTTTTGTGACGAGGTTTTAGATTCTAATTGAAGGTATTTTGCTTAGTTGTCTTGTAATTTTACTCGTAATAGATTATATTATAGAAAGAAGAAATAAGCTATGAATTTTTTATTTAATTTTGGGTTCTTTTTGTTGGGGCTCTCACTTGGAATGTTTGTTGTTTTGTTCTATTTCACTAAGGAGCAGAAGAAATGAAAACAAAGGAAATGGCTACAGCTTTTCAAAATTTAGCCTATGAGGTTGGAACTAGTTCAGATGAAATGGCGCAGGAGATAGCGGATTATGTAAATAGAGTTACTAAATCATATGACACAAATTGTGCTTCAGCAACAATTAGTTTAATCCCACCTGATAATAGACTTTTGGTAGCAGATGGTACTTGTTATACTTCAATAGAGACTAGTTATTATAGGCCGCGCAGATTAAAATGCGTTTATTGTGATTGTATTAGTAGTAAAGAAAGTGGTACTTGTGAACATTGCGGCGCGCCATTAATAGAAGAGGAATATTAATATGGGTGATAAATTTAAATATACAATTTGTGTAGACGGCGCGCAAGCTATAGTAACAACAGAAGAAGAATACGCTATGATTTTTATTGAAGGCGTACTTGAAAAGTACTGGGCTGACCCGCGCATTACTATTGCTGTTACTAGAGAAAAAGTAAAGGATTATGATGTAGATTGATGGCGCTCGCGCTATCTAAGGAAGATATATAATGGAAACACGACGAAAAATAAAGAGTCTATATAATGTTTTTCTTACTTGTGATTGTGGTTCGGATAAAGTAAAATGGGATGAACATATTGTGTTAGCTACCTATCCTCCGCAATATACTTATGTATGTGAAAATTGCGGGAAAGTTTTTACTACTTTTAAACTTTATCCTTATTTTGAATTTGAATACGAGGAAGAAAAAGAAAATGAGAGTACGAAAGAAACCAGTTGAAGTTAATGCTATTTAGTGGGATGGAACTAATATAGATGAACTCCGTAATAGTTTTCCTGATTTTACTGAAAATTCTTGGCTTGTGGGGAAGAAGCCCGAATTATTTATCTATACTCTTGAAGGTAATATGCACGCCTCTATAGGAGATTATATAATTATGGGAGTAGATGGTGAGTTCTATGCCTGTAAGCCAGATAAATTTGAAAAAACTTATGATATAATAGAAGGGAAAGAGGAATAATATATGCCAGAAATTTTTTCTACTAATTTAGATAATGAGAAATCTTTAGAAAGCTTAGAATTAATTGATACTATAATGAGCGTACAATCTCATCTTATGGATTTACTAGACACCGAAGAAAACGCGCCAGCTGCGTATATTCATGGGTATTGCAAGGCTCTATTAGATTTTTCTACTTTACTTTATAATACGCTATAATAATGAGAATTATTTTTACTATTCTAATATTTATTATATTCTGCGTGGTCGCATTTATTTTAGGCTATCGCGCCGGAAAGATAGAAAGTATAACAGAAGAAGTACTTAAAGTCTATGGAGAAGAAATATTAAACGAAGTAGAGAAATATTTATAGGAAGAAGAAAAGAAAAAAAATAAAAATTCTACTCCTAAAATTTGAAAAATTCTAAAATTTATGATATAATAATTATAGAAAGTTAAGAAAGGACTTATATAAATGGAAGAAAATCTTTTAAAAGCGGAATTTAAATCCATTAAAGCCGTTTTAGATGAATTTGACTTTCCTAATCTCTATACTGTAGATGGTGAATCTATGCGTAAATGGGTAAAAATGGTTCTTTCTAATATGGATAACGCTTCTGTGGCGTCGGATACCGATGATACTATTTTATCTTATGAAAATTTTATTGTTCGTGTTTCTTATGGCGCTACTAAGCTCGTCCTTATGAATGAATATAGTAATTGGGTATTTAAAATTCCTTTTAAAAATCGTAAGATTAACTACTGTCAAATCGAAGCCGAAATTTATGAGGACGCGCGCAGAGAAAATCTCGATAAGTTTTTTGCACCGTGTTATTTTCTAGAAAATTACGACGGCGCGCGCATCTATGTTATGCAACGTGCGGAAGTATCTTATGATAAGCTTTATAGCGATTTATTTGAACGACTTTCTAGCGAAGGGCGCACAGAAGAAGAAGCTTCTGATATTGTAGATGAAGCGGATTCTTATTCAGAGTTCGTAGACTGGCTTTTCCCTTATTATTCAGAAGAACCCGCGGAATTCGATAAATTTATTAATTTTCTTAATTGCGCGAGTATTAACGACCTTCATAGCGGTAATATCGGTTATATTAACGATAGAGTAGTTCTTATAGATTATAGCGGTTATCGAGGTTAAAATAGCTAAGCTAGGCTAATCTAATCTAATCTATTCCTATAATTAAATACTCCTCTTACCGATGGCGCAAAGGTGGGGATTTTTGTGTCGGAGCGCGTTACTAATGTCCTCCCAGATAATTAAACGCGTTAGAGGAGTATTTAATTATAGGAGTAGGAAATAGATTTATTTATAGGAGATTAGCTATGGAAGAAATAACCTAGGTAGATAAGGTATAGGAAATTTTGTAGAAATTTCCGTATTTAATAACGTATATAAATACTTACGAAGCGCGCACTTATAGATTTATGGATAGGTCTAAAGATATATATACCTATTGCGGCGAAGAATAGGAAGAAGTAGAAAAATTATTACAATTACTTAATTACTATATTAGTAGAAATTTAGGAAAATAAATTTCTAAATTAAAAGACTAGGTTAGATACCTAGTCTTTTTTATATAAAATTTTAGCGCTCGCGCAATCTACGAAAATTTATATGAAGATAGAGGTGGAAAATTTTCCAAAAATTCCCCTATTTTTGGAAAGCGGTATTATATCTATATTTTAAGGGAATTTATAGCTCTAGAATTTTCTAAAAATTTTCTATACAATAAAAATTTTCCAAAAAAATTTCTAAAAAAATTTCTAAAAAATTGCATAAAAAATTTTCTAAAATTTTTCCGAAAATTACGTACTAGTCGTTATATAAATTCTACTTCTAATCGTAATAAGTAAACAAAAAGAAAATTAAAAGGGTTATATAGACCCCTATATATATTTAAATATATATTTAAATATATAACTAAATATATATTTACCTATATAGACTGTCCCGTAGCATACTTTAGCTATACTACGTAGCTTTTTAAAGCTTAGATAGCGCGAGATAGAAGGGGGAAAATAGGAGAGGGAATAGGAAAAGGGGAAAGAGGATAGGGTTTAGTTAGGTTTTATTAGATTCCATTAGGTTTAATTGAATTGGGTTAAATTGGGTTGAATTGTTTCTGCCACAAATTTTGTTTGAAGTCAATTTTTCTTCTTTTTGATAAAACGCTTATTTTAACGAAGTTAAAATAAGAGTTTTCTATTTTTGACGAAGTCAAAAATAGACCTCTATTGGGACCTCTATCTGCGTAGCTATTTAGACATATATTTAAATATATATAGGGGTCTTTCAGCTATTCCCAAAACTTTTTGTGCTTTGGAGCTTACCCCTTTAAATATACATTTTAATACTACTTCTGTTTACTTATTACGGTAATAAGTGCACTTTCCATATAGATTACTTTAAAATTTTCGTCCCAATTTTTAAAATTTAGATTTTATAGAAAAAAATTGATGGCGCGCGATGCACAATTTTAAATAAAAATCAAATTTTCTGCGCATAAAAAAGAAGAGAGCTCGCGCTCTCTTCCTAGCTTATGTAGCTTACGCCTTAACGTAGGCCTTCTGCTTGCCCTTGCCCTTCACGGCCACCTCGGAGACGATAACGAGGTCGTTCTTAGCTGCCATGCGCAGGAGAGAACTTGCCTTCTGCACAGAAGTCACGCCATCAATACCCAGCTCATAAACCTGCGTCGCAGTCATAGGCTCCTCGGTCAAAGCCTCAACGACTGCCTCGACAAGCTTAAGGTTTTCCTCCTGCTTAGGAGACAGAGTATTGCGCCGCTTCTCAAGGCTCGCATCCAGCTGCGCCAGCTCCTTAGTAGCAAACTCCACCATCTCGTCGTTCATAGTGCCGTTAATAACACCGTTCAAAAATTCACGCTTAGTCATAGTTTCTTTTTCCTCTTTTCTTAATTTTTTTTAGGTTTCGTAAGCTCTTTCTTTATCTTACATATATATTATAGCAGAAAATTAGAGTTTTTTCAAACTTTCGCAGCTGCGAGTAAAATTTGACAAGCGGTTCGCAGCTGCGCAGCTCCTTTAAAATTTGACAACGGCGCAGCTTATTTGCAGCTGCTATGAAAATTTGACAGCCGCATAAATTTGACGCATACAGCGCGGCGCCGCATAATTATACATTTGATGCATAAATTTGACACGCATATAATATATAATATAGTATATAATATATAATCGCGCATAAGTATACGGAAAAGAATGTATAATCGGTGAATACGGATGAATATTTGCATAAATTTGACAAAAAATAAATTTAGACGTACAACGTCTAAACGATTCTATTGACTTTTTCAAGAAATATGTTATACTATAATTGTTCCAAGGAGATGGGCCAGACGTACAATACTTGCAAGACGCTGTGTTGATACGGGATAGAATATGGAAGGCCTTGGGAAAGCAAGCGGTGGACTGAAAAGCAGGATGCTGAACGCGCGCAGAGTGACCCAAATTGATTTGTCCTTAAAGGTAAATCTCTAAGACAAAACCGCTTGCAAATAGGGAAACGCAGGAGAATTCGCGGAAACTCCTGCGCGGACCTATATATTTAGACGTACAACGTCTAAATAAAAAGACGCTTGCGCGCCTTATATTCGAAAAACTAATTTTAATATTCTTCCAAATCTTCGATTGCAAGATAGCGAAAAACTTGTTTCCACTTCAGTTCCGTTCCGCAATCTTCGCAATGACCGATAATATCTTTAGTAAGAAGTTCCCCATTTTTATCTTCGTCACTACAAATGTCAATGACATCATCAACCTCAACATTGTGGCTACCGCATACAGGACATTTTACATCTTTCATTTTTATTTCTCCTTCTTTTTTCTAAACTTATTATACTACTTTTATTAAAATTGTCAATCTTTTATTTTAGACGTTAAACGTCTAAACCTATCGGGTCATAATAACCCGATATACCTCCTATCTAATTCTAATAATATAATTATCTTTATATATAGAAACCGACTTCGCATCAAATTCCAATATAGTTTCGCTTCCTTTCTTTACTTGCCAATTATGGGATGTTTCCTTTTTAACGATTTTCGGCGCCGTTTCATACTGAGAAATATCGCAAGAATTATCGTGCAAATATTTCAAAATTCCATATTCGCAAATACTATCCGCAAGTGCCGTGTGTTCTTCTACAAAATTTTCATCTGCAATATACTTGAAAAATGCTTCTGCCGTAGTAGAATAATTTCCACTTTCAGTATAAAGAGATAAACGGTCGCAAAAATTTTGGTACTCATCCGTAAAGGCAATATGATTGACGGCGAAGGCCCGAATATCATACACGGGAATATTATCGAAAGGATTATTGCATTTATACCAATCGCAGTTAAACGCAAAAACTCTTTCGTCAAAATCAGAATTGAATGCATAAGCCGCCGCAACTTCATACTGCCGAAAGTCCCTTATCATCTGTTGGCAGACATAACCGAACTTGTCAAGAGTAGCAAGGCGGGCCCGCATACGATTAATATAAAGGGGACGCTTTGCGGCATAGTAAGCAGATTGAAACAGGGGCAGGTTGTGCCAAATTTGCTCAATGATAAAATCACGGCGCAGGAGAATAGCATCAGATTCCGGGTCGGCAATAATATATCCGACATTATAGCAAAAGGGTTTATCAAGAGAAGTTGTTTCAGTATCAAATACACAAATAGTAGACATTTTTTCGGATTCCTTTCCTAACTTTCGAGTATAGTATAACATAGGCAAAAAGAAATTGCAAGAATTTTTTCGGCGTAGATTTAGACGTTGTACGTCTAACTTATACGGCGCGCGCCGTATAAATTTATTTTGTAATTAGTTCTATTTTTTGAATGATTAAATATTGCGGAGAATATCCTTGCTCTTCGCAAAGTTTGTCCCTTTCGTCTATTGCTACCTCGGCATTTTCACAAATTTTCAAAAGGGTCCTATCATATTTGAAAATACAATAAACATATTCCATTAAATTTCTTCCCCTTCTTCATTAAACTCGTGGTCTCGGCCATTCTCGTCGGTGTATTCATACCCTGTATATTGCAAAGCTTCAAATTCACGGAAATCGGTGCCACAGTTGCTACAGTAGCAAAGATGAATCAAATAATCCCCACAAAAATCATGATCGATATATTCGACACCATCTTCTTCGCCGCACTTCGGACAGACACCTGCACTTGTCTTTTTCACTTTACTCATTTTTTTCTCTCCTTTCAATTTCTAAATTTATTATACCCTATTTTCTGAAAAAGTCAATCCCTATATTTAGACGTTAAACGTCTAAACCTAATTTTAGGGGAATTTCTTCCCCTTTCATTTATTCTTTTTTCTTTTTCGGTTCTTTCTTCTTGCGCTTTACTTCTTCGTGGAACTCATACGCCTGCGCCGCTTCGAAGGGGTCGTAACCGCTACCATCGCGAGGGCCCTTCGGAATCTTCACCACAAGTTCCACGGCACCCTCCTCGCCGTCCTCGACAATAGGAATTGCGAAGGTATTGGAACCCGTCTGGAGGACATCAAAACCGAAAGACTTAAGACTTTCTACGATATGAAAGATGATAGTCTGCCGAGATTCTTCACCGACTTTCTTTTGCGCCATATCTTTTGCTCCTTTCCTTATCTTCAATAGTAGTATACACGATAAAATAATATTTGTCAAGAAGGAAGTTTAGACGTTATACGTCTAAATAGAGAAGGGGAGAAGGGAGAAGACTCCCCTTCCCGACTTACAGAGAGTAAGTCTTGACGATGCGCTTGTCCTTCTGCCCTTCGCCCACGTTGACGCCCTCGACCTTGCGCAGGACGGCGGTGGCCTTCGGAACAGTGATGCCAACGGCGGCGGCGATATCGCCCGCAAAATGCGCGCCGGGGTTCTCGCGCAGATAGTTAGTGACGGCCTCGATGATGGGCGCGTCCTCGGCAGACTTCTTCTCGGCGGCCTTCTCGGCGCGGGAAGCGGCGGACTTGTCCATCTTCTCGATGGCGGCGGCAGCGAACTCCCGAAGCTCGGCGGAAAGGGTCTCATTGGCGGCGATGGTCTCATAGAAGTTACGGGTAGTCATAGTTTTTTGTTTCCTTTCTCGTTTTTAAGGGTTTTCGTTCCCTAATTTCTGTAATCATTATACCGCATTCGGCGTTGGTTGTCAAGGGGTTTTTCGATTTTCTTTGAAAAATTTTTTCGTGGCACTTGGAATGGTACTGTTCTTTACCGCCTCGGCGGTTTCTGTTGGCATTCCCGCTCGCGCCCCTTGACGACCTTCTTTTCCTTTGGGGAGTGTCGGTCTTTGTTTGACTTCCCCTTGGAACAATTATAGTATAACCGATAGACCCATATTTGTCAACTACTCTTTTTAGACGTTACACGTCTAAATATAGGAAAAGAAAAAGGGCTTTATAAAAGCCCCTTCAAAATATCCAAAATATTTTCTACGTCGTAAGCCGTTCCAGTCCATTCCGCCCGGTTCTTTTCTTCATCGTCAAACAGGATTCCTTCGGGCATATCCACAACTTCCTGCTTCGGTGTTCCATAGGCTACGATGTGAATTTCATCCCATGCGACAGAGGGCAGATGCCGATTCAGCCAAGCGACTTTTGCTTCGGTCACGGCTTCGTCGTAATAGGGATTCGGCTCTTTTGATAGCCAGCTAACAATCCCGATTTTGTAGCCGTTGCGCTGGAGCCTGTTCAAACGGCGGGCCAGCGTAGACAGCCGAACAAGGGGCGCGGCTTCTGCATAGGGGGAAGGGTCAAGGGCGCGAAGTTTCGGCAACCAATTTTCCACGGCGTACAAGTCGGCAATCGTTCCGTCCATATCAAAGTAAATCGCTTTAATCATTTTTTCGTGTTCCTTTCCTTTACTGTATCTAAATTATAAACGATAAAAAGGATTTTGTCAAGAAAGGGATTTAGACGTTATACGTCTAAATATAATTTTGGGAGGAAACCTCCCAAATATTTAATCTTCAAAGAGTAAGCCACCGCCTTTGAGTTCTGCGCCAAGTACGTCATAAATGGCGCTTGTTTTTCCTTTAATGATTGTTCTTAATTCATCGGCAAGTTCCTCGGCTTCTTCAATATTGTTTTCCCAAAAATCATCATCTGAAAGGGGAAGAAATTTGTCATCTACTTCAAGTTCAACGGTTTCTCGTTTTACCACATCTGCATAAATTTTCATTTTTTATTTCTCCTTTCAATTTCTAAGTTTATTATACTACTTTTATGAAAATTGTCAATAGATTTTTTAGACGTTTAACGTCTAAATCTAAAAAAAGAAGGATTACTCCTTCTTCTCCTTTTCGGCCTTCTTCTTTGCCTTAATTTCTCTTTGTTCGCACTTGAACTTGTGCGCCTGCGCTTCTTCAAAAACATCGTATCCATTTCCGCCGCGTTCGCCCTTCGGAATCTGAAAAACGATTTTTACCGCGCCTTCTTCTCCATCCTCTACAATAGGGACGCCATAAGAACCCGATGCTACCAAAAGAACATCATATCCATTTTCGGTCAAACAATTTTTGACCAACTCCATAATATTCTTTCGGGAACTCTCGCCAATTTTTTGTGCCATTAAAATTTTCTCCTTTCTTATTTTCTAAATTAATTATATCATAAAATTTAGAAAAAGTCAAGTTTTAAAATGTGAACTTTTTGTTACATAAGATGAATACTCGCGTTGGGATAGTACGTAACTTCCTCATCAAGTGAGAAGTTGCAGAAGTGGTTGCCATCGGTAGAAATGGCGTTGAAATTGTAACAAGAATCGCCTACAGTATAGGTAAAGGTTTCGACCTTGATGAAAAACTCGCCTGTCATATACCAGAAGATACCACCAACGGGAACATCTTCAAACTTTACATCGGGGAGGATGGGATTGATTTTCATTTCTTTTGTACTCCTTTTCTTTTCTAAATATAATATAACAAAAAACTTTTTAAAAGTCAATACCCATATTTAGACGTGTAACGTCTAAAGAAGAATTAAGGGAGAAAAACTCCCTTTAATTTTTATCGCTTCCAACCCTTCGGCAATTTTTCCATCTTTTTATGCTGGCGGCAACAATGCACAAAAATTTTATATTCAATCATAACATCCTCAAGTCCGGTATGAGATTCGATAAAATCCGGAGTATTTGTAATATACTTATACAGAATTTCCGCGGTTGCGCGGGGAGTGTTGCGCGAACGCATATAGTTATTTGCCCGCGCCCATTCAATATAAGTTTTCTGGCGGCAAATGGTAGATTCTGCCATGGAGAGAGTATCCCAAACAGGAATATTAAAAGGAAAGAAAAACCGATACTTGGAAGAAGTAATATACCGTTCTGTGGTGTTGACTGCGCGAACATCGAACCGCGCATTATGCGCGATAATAGCAGAAATATTATACTTCGCGCAAAGTTCGTGAATATACTTGCGCGCGGTGTTCCAACGTACCATGCGGCGGCTACCCTCGCGCAACTGTTCCCGATACATCGGGATTTTATCGGCATAATACGCGCTTTGCATAAGGTCCGCGCACTCTACGAAAATTTCATAGATTACAAAGGAGAAAGTCTCATACACATTCCCCGCCTTATCATGCACCGCGCCGCCGATATCGTACACGATGGGGCAATCCAAACCGTTTGCGGTTTCGGTATCAATAGTAAGATAGTATTTGCGGCGGTTATCAATTTTAGTCATTTTTTTTTATTTCCCTTTCATTTGATGTATACAGTATAAACGATTTTCTATAAAAAGTCAATAAGGAAGTTTAGACGTTTTACGTCTAAATAAAAATATAGGGCGCGCGCCCTATACTCTACTCTTCTTGATGTTCCTCTGCATAATCTGTAAGAGTTGCGAAAGCGTCATAAAAATCATCTAAATCTATTTTTCCGCCTACGATTTCTGAAAACGCTGTTCTGCCCTCTCCGTTGACAAGGTCATCCAACATCATACATGCCCTATTGAGTGTTGCATAATCCTGTTCTCTAAAAATGATAATTGACTTAATCTTCATTTTTCCCTGTCTCCTTTTCTTTCTTCTAAACCTATTATACCATATAATTCCTAAATTGCAACTGTCTTGTTTAGACGTTTTACGTCTAAATCGTCCTATAAAAAAAGACGGAGTTTTCACCCCGTCTTTTCCATCGTTACAGAGAGTAACCCTTCACAACCCGCTTGTCCACCGTGACCTCCGTGACCTTCACGCCCTCCAGCTTCCGCATGAGAGCGGTGGCCTTAGGAGTGGACACATCCAGCGCAACGCCGATGTCCTTCGCCGTCCGCACAACGTGGTCGCTCAGCAGAGCCTGAGCCTTCTCCAGCAGAGGAGCATCCTCAGAGGTGCGCTTCTCAGCGGCCTTCTGCGCCCGCTTCTCAGCCTCAGCGGCCATCTTCGCAAGCTCAGCCTGCGCCTTCTCCTGCATCTCGGCAGTCACCACAGCACCCTCAACAACAGCAGTCAACAGTTCCTTCATCGTCATAGTTTTGTTTCCTTTCTCGTTTTTTAGAGTGTCGTTCTCTTTTTTATTAAGTGGAGTTTTTTGCTCTCTCACTTTCTGTATTTATTATAGCACATCTTTTTCTTTTTGTCAACCCCTTTTTTCAACTTTTTTTAAGTTTTTTTCGGAGTTTCTTTTCGGAGTTCGGAGTGCCTGTTCCCTTGGAACAATTATAGTATAGCACACTTTTAGAAAAATGCAATAGGCAAACTTAGACGTAATACGTCTAAATATTTTTTCCGATTAATTTTCGGAAAAGTTTCTATAATCTTTTTTATGCTTTTCTTTCCTATTATATTTTTTTCTATCTTTTTCAATTCGGGTATACGGTTTAACTCCTCCCCAATCGCCTCTAACTTTTCTTAAATTTTCTAAAAAATTTTTTGACGCACTCATTGGAATCCGATTCTCCTTTCATTCTTATGCGTCCAGTCTACCATTTCATACCCCTTCCCGTCTCTTGCGTATAGAAGGAACTCTTTTGTGGTGGTAGATTTTTCAAAAGCTTCTCTAATTTCATCTATTTCTTTTTCTTTTGAAGTATCAAAAAACATAGTCTTTTCATTTAGAAAATTAATCTGTACACGATACTTTTTACCTCTCATTTTGGGTTCCTCCTTTTATTTTCTAAACTTATTTTACTATATATAAGTAAAAATTTCAAGTATTTGCTTTAGACGTTTAACGTCTAAATAGTTTTGGGAAATTAAATCCCAAAAATATTATATAAACTTAAAAGCGCCCCGATAATATGAATTATAAAACCGCTAATTCTTCTATCGGTTGTATAATCTTTAATTATTCCGAAAATACTGGCGGCAAGTACTAAATAATAAAAAGATATATTATATCTAATTATTAAATAGAAATTTAGGAGAACTAACGCCGCGCGCAAGTCGTTAATTTCAAAACTATAATTTTTTTCAATACGAAAAAATTTCTTCATGGTTTTTACCCTACAAACCACAAAACTTTTAAGAAAAGGAAGAAGAAAAAACCGCAATTTAGGAAAGTCAACACCCACCAAAGCGCGGACCCGGTGCGGAGATAAAATTCTTTAGAAAAAATACGGATAATCATTTTTATTTCTCCTTTCTTTTATCTAATATTATTATACTTATTTTCGGTAAATTGTCAATAGATATATTTAGACGTATCACGTCTAAGAAAGTTTTGGGAGAATTTTCTCCCATTATTTTTAATAAGTATCGTATCCCATGCGTTCGGCTTCTTCGTCCGTATATAATCCGAGAAAACGGATTTTATTATCAACGGCCACGTCATGCGCAATCTTGAGTGCTTCAGATTTGTTGTTGGCTTGTACAAAAAAATCTTCACCCTCATAATTGCCTTTCACAATTTCAAATAGATAGTTTTTCATAAATTTTAGTTCCTTTCTTTTTTCTAATATAATTATATCATAAATTTTAAAAAATGCAAATATTATTTTTAAATCGTCTTAGACGTTACACGTCTAAATTAACCGGCTTGCGCCGGATTTTTTAGATATGGCATAGTTTCCCATTGAGAACGTAAGTGATGCTTTCCCATCCGTCATATTGATTGAGCTCCCAATCCGTAGCTTCCTTCGGAATCTCTACGACTTCGAGCCTCCCATAGAGTGTTTGTACCTGTCCTCGAGCTTCCACATAGCTCACAAGCTCAGGCTGGTCACGGTCAACACTGTCCCACCGCTCAAGCCCATGCAATTCACAAAACTCATCAGGTAGACAGAACCCGCCGAACGCAGTATTTATAACCAATTTCATTTTTGTTTCCTCCCTTTTTTTTATGCCTAATTATACCATAGGGAAATCTATTTTGCAATAGTCTGATTTAGACGTCATACGTCTAAATATATAATTCTACATATATAGACGTATAAAAAAAGAGGGCTTGCGCCCTTCTGTTTAGTTTGCGTATGCCCTCATTGAGCGTTTGTAACCGATAGCCAACTTATACATTGTATTGGCGGTTGCCAGCCAGCCAGCGGCCCAGCCGGGTTTTCCCCATTCCCTTCGCTCTTTTGCCCGTCCGATATCCCGCCGGATATCTTCAACCGCCTGCTCATATAACCACTTATAGCTTGTATACAGACTCTTTTTCACTTCCTGAATACCTTCCATTTTTCTTTCCTCCTTATATATTCTTTGTAGTAGCGGGGCGGGCGTTGTACCCGCCCCGATTAGGTTCTTTATTCGATCCCCTCGAATTCCCATGGTTCATAGGTGTAGCCCTGTTCCCATGTTGTGGGGTATACGCTCAACCATTCATACCACTGCTTGCTTGTTACTTGAATTCCATACCCGTCCAGTTCGCCGTCCCGGTTAATCGTTTTAATGGCGTTAAACTCTTTCAACTTTGCAAGAAAGAGGTCCTTAGGAATGACCACGGGCTTCACGTTACGATATTGAACGGGCCGCCCTTCTTCACGGGCTTTTTTGCCTTGCGGCACAGGGACGTCAATCATTGAATAAATGATATATTGAGCTTTTGAGCCATACAGCAATTCTTCGATTCGTCCGCCATTAGTTTTAGCTTCTGCCGGAACATAGGCGATTTTCCCATTATCACGGCGAAGCTTAATATAGACGTCAACTTGACCTTGCTTACTGACCCGGGTTTTCCGTGACTTTTCCAGCGCCACGGTTAATTCGAACGCCCGTCCCTTGCGGCCACAATCGGCCTTGTTTGTCATATATTCGGCGGCCATCTGTTCACGAATTTCTTTGTACTTCATTTGTTTTTATCTCCCTTCTATTATTTATGATTGACTTTATCAAGATACTTTTCAGCGGCTTTTTTCGTGGCGTATAATTTAATCGGGCGGGTTGTGTTATATCCTTTATGATGTCCCATTATCAACCAACCGTCAGCAGTTTTTTCAATCCAATAGTATACCATATTAAACCCCTTTCTTTTTATGGCCCTATGTGTTCCTTTGCGGCTTTGTCCCGCCTGCCCTTCCTGTATCGGCTCTGGAGGTTCGCCCCGGCCCATCACCCCGGCCCGGTGGGGAGTCCTTCGACTATCTTGATTATAAAGGAAGGGAAAAAAGCTGTCAATCCCCCTTTTGCCACAGTTCACAAATAGTTCACAATTCGGGAACAGACACCGAAAATATACAATGTATAGGGAGTTCCATTATACTGTATAAAGTACAAAAATTTTAAGTACCCCGGGGTTGTTTTGCGGAAAATATGAACAAATTATGAACGAGTGAAAGCGCCCTGGTACATTTTTCCCACGAAATCAATTTTTCAAAACAGATATAACCTATACAATATCTGTCTAAAATTTGACTCTCTATTAATTCTATGTTATAATATATACATAAGGGTAGGTCTATCCAAATCTACTACTTTATTTTAGTTGTCCCCTACGCTAAAAACTATACTGCGTAGCGAAGGAGGTTATAATAATTTAAAATATATGGAAGAAAATAAAATATATAATAAATCTCATTCTAATCGTCTCAGTTTAAACTTTAACTTAACTTATATAGATGAACGTCGAGATTTCGTAGAGGAATACCTAACTAAACCTTAGTTTGAGTCTAAACCTCCTACTCATTCCGAATTAGAAACTATTGCTAACTATATTCTATGGGGAAAAGAACGTTCGACTAACCGCAATATAGTCCAAGAAGGCTCTATCTAGATAGCTACTCGTGCGGGACTCTGGGATGCGAACGCCGCAAAAGTAGAATCGTTAGACTCTTTACTCACGCAACCCGGTTTTACTGAACAGTAGATTTTATCTACAGAAGCCCCTAAATATAAATATCCAAAAGAAACTTTTAGTCGTTCTATTGCGCGCCGCACCGCTTCGCCAGAAGCCTTAGCTATACTCGAATAGCTATGGAAAGAAATAGATTCGCTTGAACTCGAATTAAACTATTACGACCTTATGCACGGCAAACGCACTAAGCCGCCTAGAGAAGAGCTCTTATCTCTTTTCGACGAAAGCACACAGCAATCTCTTAAAGAGTCCGCCGCGCATTTAAATTAGTTTCAATATCTTAAAAAACGTCATTTATTAGTAGAACTTCGTCGTGAACAATATACTATTAAAGATTTATATCGCCCAATAAAATCTCTGCACTCGGCGCCTTCTACACAATTATCTTAGTCTATATCTACTATTGAAACCGACTATCCCGTTGCGCCGATTGGATTAATAGGGGGGCTATCTATTTAGGAAAAACTTTTTCCAAAAGACCGTTACCCAATCCCTTCTGATTTTACTCAAGAAGAATTAAAAACTATCCTATAGTTTTATTGGGCTCGCGCCCTCTAGGCAAATACCTACGATTTTCGAAACCCAGAACACGTTGGAAAAACTTTCGAGCAATTTCAACAACTTGATTCCGAGCGAAATGACGATATTTTATCTAATTCAAATAATTTTTTAAATACTTTATAGTTCTATATTGCGCGAGCAGACCTAAGCGATATATAGCGAGAAATTTTAGATTTTAAGCTACGAAAAATTTCTAATCCAGATATAGCCTAGTATATAAATAAAAAATATAATAAGTCTTATACTATAAACTATATTTCAACTATATTTCGTTAGAAGATAATTCCATAGATATGCGCCGCCGCACAAATTCATGCAGAAATAATTGAGAACTTAACCTTTCCGGAGAATTTTAAAAAATGTAAAACGTGCGGTCGCATACTTCTAATTAGTCCTATAAATTTTGTTAAGAAGTCTCGCTCTCCAGACGGTTATTCTACCCAATGCAAGATTTGCGACCGCGAGGCTAGAATTAAATCTAAAGAAAAAATTAAATTAGTTTAAAATTATTATTTTAATTATATACTTTATATAGAGGGCGCGCGAAGTAAAAATTTATATAATGCGTGCTAATGGAGGTAAATAACCTTGAAATTAATTAATTTAAAAAATACTAATACCTATAAATATCCCGAATTTAGTAATGCGCTCCTTCGTATTTCTCCATAGGAACTACTTGGAGTAGCGCATTTTTTAGGAGTAAAACTCTATACAGAAGAAAAAGATGAGGAAGGACATGAGATTCCAAAGGATGGCGCGCTTATTATAGGAGAAATTCTATCTAAATACGAAACTTTAAATCGTAAGGTAAGACGAGAATTACTTCGTATTGTAAAATAGGCAGGTAAATAATAGATATGGGTTTACAACCAAAAATACCAGTTAAACGCCATTCTTTTACTTAGAAGTCTTGCGCGCGGTGCGGTAACGAGTACGGACCCGAAGCTTTTGCGCCTACGTCATCTCTTTTCTTTCCAGATAAAGCTCTTCCTATCTGTAATAATTGCATTAAAGAATTTTTAATATCTGAAGATTTTAATTGGGCCGCTATCGACAAACTTTGTTAGATGGCGGATATTCCTTTTATTCCGCGCGAGTGGGAACGTCTAAGAGAACAAAATGGGGACGATACTTTCCCCGTATATGCACGCGTTTTTCAGTCTCAGGAATATGAAAATATTGGCTGGGATGACTATTATAAAGAATTTAAAGCTTTAAAGGAAATGGGGTTAATTGAAGACGAACTTCCACTCCTTAGTGATGAAAAATATGAAGCTCTCGCGCATAAATGGGGAGATAATTATGATAGAGAAGAACTTATTTATCTTGAAGACCTATATAATGGTATGCTTGCAACATAGAACATAAACGGCGCGCTTCAAGTTAAATAGGCGCAATAGCTTTGTAAAATTTCATTGGAATTAGATTCTCGTATTAGAGAAGGTGTAGATTTTGATAAATTACTTGGGTCTTATGATAAATTAGTTAAGGTTGCAGAATTTACTCCTAAAAATGCAAAGAACGCCAATGATTTTGATAGTGTAGGAGAACTTGTTCATTGGCTAGAAAAACGTGGATGGAAGAATAAGTTCTATGATGATGTTACACGAGATGTAATAGACGAAACAATTAAAAATATTTAGAATTATAATTAGCGTCTTTATATTAATGAAAGTGGAATTGCAGAAGAAATTAGTCGTCGTACAGAATAGCTTAAGAACGCGAATCGAATTGAAGAAGATAATTTTTATGGGCTTAATAAAACTTACGATTTGGACGATTATGATAATGAAGGATATGAGTAGTTATTAAAAGCGGATAGCGAATTTAAAGAGGAGTTAGAATAATGGGTAATAAGCGTATTGTTTTGACTTCGTTATTGCGCGCGCAGACAGATGTGTAGGTTTATAAACGAGAAGATATACCACTAGAAAAAGGAGTAGTATTAACAGAACAATATTTAACTAGTATATAGGATTTACTAGAGAAATATATGAATTTTTTTACTGCTTATCCAGATATATTCTTGGATTTAATCGCACCTGTTGATGCGTAGATTAAATTATTTCCTTACTAGCGAGTTTTCTTGCGCGCGGTCATGCGATTTAAAAATGTTTATGTTACGGCTTGCCGTGCGTTCTCTAAATCTTTTATTACTATTCTTGGAATGGTATTATAGTGTATCTTTATGCCGCGCACCAAACGATTTATTTGCGCGCCCATGAAAGCGTAGGCAGCGCAAATTGCGAAAGAAAAATTAACCGAAATATTTCGTGCCTGGCCGTTATTGCGCCGAGAAGTAATAGGCGGAGATTTAACAGAAGTTCCGGGTAATTACGGAAAGGATTATGTTACTCTTAGATTCCGTAATGGTAGCTAGTTTGACGTGGTTGGCGCACTTGAAAGCTCATTGGGCGGTCGCCGTCATGGTGGTCTATTAGATGAGATTAAGTTACATGATGAAGAGCTAGTTAATACGGTTGTACTTCCTTTAATGAACGTTTCGCGTAGATTGCCCGATGGTACTGTTAATCCGAAAGAGCCGAATCAACAATAGATATGCGCGACCTCTGCTTGGTTAAAGACTAGTTTTGCTTATATAAAACTTATAGATATGTTTGTTGATTCTATTATTAATCCATAGTCTACTTTTGTATTCGGATGTGATTATCGAGTGCCTGTTATGCATGGGTTACTTGCGCGCGACTTTGTAAATAAACTTAAGATGAGTCCTTCTTTTAATGAAGAAACTTTTGCGCGAGAATATTTATCTATTTGGACTGGTGGCGGGGATGAATCTTGGTTTGATTTTGATAAGCTTTAGAGATATAGAAAAATTAAAAATCCAGAAAAGCACGCAAATTTTAGAGTCGGTTCAAATTAGTATTACTTAATTTCAGTGGACGTTGGGCGACTTTCTGACCAAACTGTTGCTTGTATTTGGCGAGTTAATATAGTCCAAGATAAGCACTATGCGACGCTTGTAAATCTTTTCGTACTTGGCCGGTAGGCAGAGAAAAAGACCTTCCAAGAACAAGCTATTGATATTAAACGGTTAGTAAATGACTTCTAGCCGCGAGAAGTAATAATAGATTGTAATGGATTAGGCGTTGGATTGGCTGATGTTATGATTTAGACTCAAATAGATGATGACGGAGTAGAATATGGACCTTTAGGCTTCTTTAATAATGATGATTATAAAAAGATTTAGCCGAAGGATTGTCCTACTATCCTTTATTCTCTTAAAGCTAACGGGCCACTTAATTCTAAAATACACGGCAATGCGTATACTCGTGTAAATAATGGGCTTGTGCGTTTTCTTATTAAAGAATAGGACGCGCGCAGTATGTTATTGGCGACAAAGGTAGGTTAGAGAATGTCTTTGCGCGAACGAGTAGAGCGATTACTGCCGCATGAGATGACCACCAAGCTTTTTGAGGAGATGGCAAATCTTCGATTAAAGCGAGGCGGCACAGGACTAGATATAGTCCTTGAATAGATTAATGCACATTATCCAAAAGATAAATATTCCGCATTTGCTTATGGATTGTGGCGCATTAAAGAGATTGAGGAAGAACAATTTAAGCGTAAGCGGAGATTTTCTTCCGGGTCTGAACGACAATTAGTCTTCTTTACGGGAGGAATTTAAATGAAAAATAAACTTGATTTTGCTCTCTTTTAGAAGGCGTAGGAAGGAATGGTAGCTACTTCGGATGCTTTTTGGAGCAAGTCCTATACTAATATAACTGGTTGGAACTTACGAGCCAAGAAGTATACGATGGAAGAAGTTGCGGAAATTATTAGTTCTGGTTCAAAAGAAAGACAACGGTTACTTTCTTTACATTATTTCTATCGGGATGGAATTTATCGTAGAATTGTTATTTACTATGCAACGCTTTTGAAATACGTAGGGCTTTTAGTGCCTAACAGCGATAAGCTTAAGAATCTCTCCAATTCCAGTACTATCAAAAAGTATAATAAAGCGCTTGACTATGTAGAGAATATGAAATTACCTACTTTATTAACTGATATTAGTTAGAAAGTATTAGTTGATGGGGTATATTACGGTATTATTCTTACTAATGACAGAAATAATTTTGCTATTATGGATTTACCTTTTAACTATTGCCGCACTCGTGCGAAAGATTGGTTAGGTAATGATATAATAGAGTTCAATGTCTCTTATTTTGACACTATTACAGACAAAGATTCAAAAGAATATGCTTTAAAGATTTACCCAAAAATAATAACTAGTTATTATAAGAAGTGGTCAAAAGGTTCTGTTCCTAAGGATGACCCTTGGGTTATAGTACCAACTAAGATTGGCGTATGTTTTTATATGTTTGATTGTAGACCTTTCTTTTTAACAGTTATTCCCGCGTGCATTAATTACGATAATGCGGTTGAGACTGATAGAGAGAAAGAATTAGAAGAAATAAGAAAGATAATTGTATAGAAAATTCCGCATTTAACTGATGGCGGTTTATTATTTGAGCCAGAAGAAGCTAAAATTATTCATGAAGGCACAGTTAAAATGATGAAAGGTAATAAGAATGTTTCAGTTCTTACTACCTATGCAGATGTAGACTCAGTTGTTTCTAAGACTACTAATGAAAATACTAACAATGTTTTAGAGAAGAATATATAGAATCTTTATAGCTAGGCTGGTGTAAGTAGTTAGTTATTCGCAGCAACTGGTAATCTTAGTATTGAAATTTCAATTAAGAATGATACTGCTTTAATGATGTTTTTAGCTAATAAATATAGTAATTTTATTAGCTACTTATTAAATGATAAGTATAGTAATGGCAATCTTAGTTTTAAATATAGTATTCTTCCTATAACTTATTATAATGAATCTCAATATATAACCGATTCCTTGAAGTTGGCCTAGAGTGGGTATAGTTTTCTACTTCCGGCACTTGCATAGGGGCTTACATAGAGGGATTTAGCTAATATTAAGGAAGTAGAGAATAATGCTTTAAAATTAGGTGAACTATTAATACCATTAGAATCTTCCTATACTCAATCTTCTGGACAAGTTGGACGTCCAAAATTACCGGATGACCAAAAGTCTGATAAAACTATAGCAAACGAAGTATCATTAGATTCTTAGGGAGGCTCTGAATAATGAATGATATACCTTGTTTTGAGTTCCCGGTAACAATTTATAATATTTTAGAATAGTTTACTCCTACTTTGTCGAGGGCGCGTGTTCGGATTTTTTATAAGGGCGCTAATCGTAATGGTTCCTTTATTTCCGATGAGTTTGCAGAAAAGCTTATAAGTTCACTTCCTTATGCGCCGGTTAAGGGTATATACGATGTGGGCGAGCAAGATTATTCTGATCATGGTCCTAGTAATGAGTATGGGCGCATTTATGGAGTTGTCCCAGTAGATAATAATTTTGCCTGGGAGACGAATATAGATGATGACGGTGTTGCGCGTACCTATGCGGCTTGTGATGTTATTCTTTATACTGCGATGTACAAGGAAGCAAACGAAATAGTTGGTAAACCACAATCTATGGAATTATTTCCACCTTCTATAAAAGGAGAATGGATTGTATATAACGGTTCTCGTTATTTTAAATTTACTGATGGTTGTTTCTTTGGACTTCAAGTGTTAGGGACTGATGTAGAGCCTTGCTTTGAGGGCGCCGGCTTCTTTACTCGTTAGGATGCGGTTGCGCAGATTACAGAGTTAATTGAGAAATTAAATGAGTATGTTCTAAAGTATTCCTATGGAGGAAAATCAAAAATGACTTTGAATTTTAAGGTTTCTGATAGGGAAAAATTTGATGCCATCTGGACTTTATTAAATTCTAATTATAATGAAGAAAATGGCTGGGTTATTGACTACGCTATTGTAGATGTATATGACGAATATGCCATTGTATATAATTATGAGAATAATAGTTATGCGCGGGTTACATACACTAAGAGTGATGAAGATAATACAGTCGCGCTCGGTGAGTTTACGACTATTTATGCTATGTTTGTAACTGAGTCTGAGAAGAGTGCTCTTGAGGCTCTGCGCACACTTAATGGTGATAGTTTTGAATTAGTGAATGAGAAATTTAGTGCGGCGATTGAAGCTGAAGTTGCGGCGAATAATAACGTCGAAGAAGCGAATGCGAAAATTGAAGAATATAGCACCAAAATTTCAGAGTTAGAGAATAATCTGACTACTTTAAATACAGAGAAAGAAACCGTCGAAGGCAATTATACTGCCGCTAATGAGAAGATTTCTGCTCTCGAAGAAGAAGTTAATTCTTTGAAAGATTACAAGGCTGCTATTGAGAAAGAAAAGAAGTTAGCTATTATTAATACTTATAGTTCTGTTCTTAGTGATGAAGTTATTGAAGACTTTACGAATCGTATTGATGAGTATACTGATGAAATTTCTTTAGATAAAGATATGGCCTATGCTCTTAAAAAGAGTAATTTCTCTATTTTTAATTAGGCCCCTGAATATATTCCCACACCTGCTGCGGGCAATGATGATGGTGGCTTACGTGAATTATTGTCCCAATATAAAAAGTAATTACTTTGGAGGAATACAAAATGTCTTTAAAGAGATTAGTTATTGATGGTTACGGTCAGGTTGAGTTAAACCAAGTGGCTTTCCGTCGTGACGGTCGTGTTGCGGCTCAGTGCAAGCCCAATGCTACAGATTTTACTTCTACCAATGTTCTTGAGAATGGTATGTTGCTCGTTGTTGATGAAGTAAAGCGTGAAGTCCGTCTTCCTGGTGCCACTGAAGCCGAGCCTGTTGCTCTGGTTTATAGTTCCGAGCATATGTATGACGAGAGAAAGCCTGGTTTGAAGAATTTCGTAAATGATACTTTCCTTCCTCGTCTTGGTTATCTGTCTGTTGGTGATAGATACACCACAAATTGCATTAGTTACGATGATAGCGAGTTTGCTACCGAGGCGGCTCTGAAGACTGCTATTGATGCGGCTGCTACTACTGCTGTTTATGCTGGCATTAGCACAGATGGTGCCCATAAGCTCAGTGCTACTAAGCCTACTTATGGTCCTGTCCTTAAGGTTCGTAATGGCTTCACAATGCCTGATGGCACTTATGGTGTGCAACTTGTTTGCGTCCAGGCGTAATCTTAAAGGAGGATATAGAAATGGATAAGAGAATTTATGAATTAGCTCTTCATGCTGCAAATCGTACCGCTCCTGCTGACTTCTCCTATGAGAATGTTGAAACTGCTCTTCGTGAGGAGTTCCGCAAGATGGCTGGTTCCGTGAATGAGTTTATGCGTAATCGTTATGATATTTATGATATTATAATTAAGACTGCTGATGAGGTTATGCCTCGTAAGGCCTATGATATTATGGGTCAGTTTGCTGAGATTCAGAGCGTGCCTCAGGGTACAAAGGCTATCTTCCGTACTCGTACTGGTAAGATGCGCGCCAAGAAGTTCTTAACTCAGGTTGGTCTTTCTGGTGTTTATGAAGCTTTCCGTCTTGACAACAAGACTTTCGAGCTGAACATGGGTGCTATCGGTGGTGCCGCCACTATCGACTTCTGCCGTTACCTTGATGGCGCGGAAGATATGGCTGAGTTAATGGACATCATCGTTGAAGGCCTCAGTGATGCCGTATTTGTCGAAGTTCAGAAGGCTCTGCGTGCTTCTTTGACTGCTGTACGTCCTGCTTCTACTGTATATACAGATAATGCTTGGAATAGCGACCATATGTTTGCTCTTTGCAACGTAGTTCGTGCGTATGGCCAGAATGCCGTAATCTTTGCGCCACCTGAATTTGTGGCTGCTATGGGTCCTGATGCCATCGTTCCTATTCCCGCTTCTGGCAATTACGGTGGTGTATATCATCCCCAGGATATTGATGCTATCCACAATACTGGTTATATTAATCTGTTCCGTGGTACTCCTATTGTTCAGATTCCTCAGTCCTTTGTTGACGAGAATAATGATAAGGTTTGGATTGACCCCTCTATTGCTTATGTCCTTACTACCGGTGGTGAG
>Ga0247610_10000653_pt1 | contig 47518 bp, 100 predicted proteins | sample 174DNAGHGhighgp2_FD_193483 | JGI IMG/M metagenome (GOLD analysis project Ga0247610, IMG submission 193483) | Sheep rumen microbial communities from Palmerston North, Manawatu-Wanganui, New Zealand - 1742 DNA GHGhigh gp2 | ecosystem: Host-associated > Mammals > Digestive system > Stomach >...
GGAGACGGGAAAGAAGAAGATCCATCCCCATCAGAAGCCGGTTGCTTTGTACAGGTGGCTCCTGGACATCTACGGTCCGGATAACGACATGCTCTGGCCGGCGACGGTGTTCGATCCGTTCGCCGGCAGCGCGTCGCTTGGGGTGGCATGCAAGTGCCGAGGTTTCTCGTACGTCGGGTGCGAGGCGAGCAAGGTGTTCTGCGATGCATCGGCGAGGCGTCTCGGAATTTCCGTGACGGAGCATCCAGAGTTCGACGAACCAGAGGTAAAGGAACAGGAAAAAGAAGGAGACTGCGATGGTAATCTATGAATGCGACATGTGCGGCAAGCAGTCGAACTGCGAACGGGAAATGCACGAAATGAGCGTCGGCGGAAGGAAGGAGGACGAGAACCTTCCTTTTGGAGAAAACGCCGAACGCGTCATGGTGTGCAATGAATGCTATGGTAAGATCGGCGATTTCATCCGCGGATACAAGTCCAGGATGAAAGGTCTTCGATGCTCTATCGATACTACTTTCGGAAACAATGAAAGCGCAGGTGTAAAATGACATTGACGAAAGAACAGTCGAGCAACAAGGAGAGGTACGAGGCTGCCAAGACCAGTGAGATCGTCGACATCATCAGGATGGCCATGAGCCAGGGGTGCATACGCCCATGCCATGTGTATGATGCCGTCGACGAAATCATCTGCAGGGCCGAGAATGCGGAGGCTGAACTTTCCAAGGTAAAATCAGCCCTGGATCGGATTTGCAATGAGGTCGATGACGTTATCGACCAAACTCCGGACGGAAGATATGTGATTGAATCCGACTGCGAAGGAATCGCAGTGGCTCTTGAAGGTGCAAAGATCGCTCTCGAAAGGAGGAGCCGTGATTGACTTCACTACAGATACTGAGAGAAAGAGGTGCAGGCAGATCGACAAGTGTCAGGATCTGCTTTCCGACGTGACGGACGCTCTTGGATTCGGCATCGACACGCGCAAGGCCACGAACAAGCTCATCAAGCTGAGGAACTACCTCAACAAGGAGCTTCCTGACAAGAAGGCCAAGGCTATGGTCAACTCGCTCCGCAAGGAGAATGAAGAGATGCTTGACGCTTTTGTTCGCATCAGCAACTGGTGCTTGCAAGACCTTGCCGAGTGCTGTCCTACAGGCAACTACGAGAAGACTCTCCGCGGATTGTGCGACATATGCAAACCGTATGTGTCGATTGCGAGAAGGCTTGAGAAGTACGGTGGCTCCGTATGAACGGCAGGGCGTGGAAGAGGTGGTACAAGAAGCCGAGGCCATCCAAGGACGATATCCGAGACGCAAAGGCCGAGCTTCGATGGATGAAGCCTGTAGACAGAGCCATTAAGTTCGCAAAGAAGGCTCTCAAAGAGATGAAGAAGGCCGATCCTAATTCGGAGTGTGGTCTATGGTATGACGTCAGCGATGGATTCGGCTACAGGGAGATGTGCCGAGCCGGGGGGCGATGCTTTGGAAAGAACTCCGGATGTCCTTACCGGAATCTTAGGATTGCGATAAAGGGTCTTGGAGGTCAGTGCGAATGAAGCCGGAAGATGTTGCCAAACTGCTCGGTAGGGTCGGTCGCATAGTCGACGAGCAATGGAAAGCTCTCGGCCCAGAGAAGCGCAAGCGCATCTGCGAAAACCTCATGAAGCGTGTCGAGAAGCGCATCAAGGAGAAGAATGGCGATGCCGGAAAACGTTGAGTTTGTCGTATTCCTCGAAGGCGTCGAGTGGCGCGTGTTCGACAACGAGAAGGACGCGCAGGATGCCGTGAGGCTATACGACGGGGAACATGACATCTGGTACGAGAAAAGTGACGTCGAGACATGAACATGAAAATCGACGAGTACACCGGTGAGCCTTACGACGCCGACAAGTGGTATCGCGGCGCCAACGGATGCTGGGTGAACAAGGAGGCTGAGAAGAAGTTCCGCGAGGAGTGTGCAAGGAGGTTTTCCGAGCGATGCGACAAGCGGAACGCGTCGAGGGTGGCGAAGGGGAAGCGGCGCAAGCATCCTTCCTCGTTCGCACGTTCGGCAAGCAGGTATGCCCAGTATCTTCGAGAGGACTGCGGAGAGTCGTTCGGAGAGTGGCTCAAGGATTTGAAATTCAGAGAAAGGATATGACATGCAGATTGGAAGAATGAAGAACGAGAAGGATGCCGAAGAATACATCAAGGAGCGTCTTCTTGAGGTCAAGGAGATTCTGGACGACATAGCCGACCAGACAGGCATCGTCTATCTGTGCATTTCCGGAAACGCGGCCGAGATGTTCGGTAGGGTCGGGAGCGTGATGAACGATGTGCTCATCAGCATCATGAAGGTAATTCCAGACCGCGTCGAGATGGCGAACAGGGCGATGGAGATCGCCTACAAAGCCAACGAGGAAGCCAGAGAGGAAGCCGAAAAGGAGGCTGAAAAAGCCAAGGCCGAGCAGGGCGACCTGTTCTCGAATGAAAATCGCAAGGACAAAGAGGTTTGCGATATTCTGAAGACGCTCGCCAAGGCTGTCGAATACAAGCACGGAGTGCTGAAGGAAGAAGACACTGACGACCTAGGAAAGGCTCTCAAGAGGGCTAACGACTTTCTCAAGAAAAGCAACGGTGGCGACGATGCTGTGCACGGTGAGGGTTGACTGGACGGTCCGCAAGGACTTCGAGGTCGAGGCCGAATCGAAAGAGGAGGCGCTCGATAAGGTGAAAAAGAAGATAGACGCCGGAGAGGTGTGCGTGTGGACAGATGGCTTTGAGACCACTGATGACGAGCACGCATACATTCCGGACGACGTCGGCAAGGAGGGCTCATGCTCATAGAGTGCGATGTTTGGGTGTGCGGAGGAGGCACAGTCTGGAAGAACGGATGCGGGTGGTGCGAGCAGCACCAGGAGCGCAGAACGATAGACACCGACCTGTACGAGTGGTTCGGTGATGTTGGATTCGTGCGCGATAGCCCGTCGTATCCGTATCCTGAACAGTGCAACGTTCCGCACAAGGACAGGTTCAAGAGAGGCTTGTGCGTAGACCGCAAGACGCTGGACAAGATCAGGGGGCTTCTCAGCAAGTGGAAGGTGACAGTGATATGATCACAGGATACAAGCTCGAGAGGTGCCCCTTCTGCAAGGCGACTCAGGCGTATCTGCATCTCCGCAGGAACCCGTGGCAGGTTAGGTGCGGAAGATGCGGCGCGGAAGGTCCGGAGGCCATGTCGGTAGACGAGGCAATCGACAAATGGAACAGGAATACCAGAAAGGAGAAAAAGGATGGCAACGAGAAGTGACGAGATGATGGAGGCGGCGAAGCTTGTCGACGGAATCGTAGAAGAGCTCCGCGGATTCGACGAGACTCCGCCTCCCAAGAAGGTGTGGCTGGACATCGCCGACAGGCTCGAAAAGGCGTTCGGACAGTACCGCGGCCACACGATGTCGTTCATGAATTACATCAAGGCGAAGCTGGAGGACATGGACAGTCCTCTCGATCACCAGACCGCATTCAAGATGCTCGGGACCATGGAATGGAAGGAGACAATGTTCCTGGACCTCCAGACGCATGATTTCGGCGGCGGGATCTTCATGCTTCGGTGCAAGCACAACGAGCCGAACGAGCACTACTGCATCATCAAGGCGAATGACGTGGACGAGGCGATAAGCCGTGCCGTGTTCGACCTTCACAAGCCGAGCGAACAGATCGGTAATGTCGGCAAGTTGAGGAATGTGCTTTCCCGCACCCACGCATGGCTTGGTGCCCTAATCAGGTACAGCAAGCCTGGAGACGGGTGCAGCAAGTGCATGGGGGCTTCGGATCTTGCCGACGACGTGTATTACGCCCTGAACTCTCCGGTCAAGAACTGCGACCGTTTCAGCGACGAGACGGAGGCCATGGTTGCGTTCCTCAACGAGGTGTGGCTCATTTCCGTGGATGACTTAAAGCATGATCCGTTCGACGAATGGACGCCGGAGATGAAGGCGAGATATGCCAAGTGGCTCATGGAGCTGAAGGATGCCAAGGAAGGCGGAGACAAATGCGAGCCGACGGAACAGAAGGCCTGAACGACATCGTAGAGGCTCTCCATTCGCTGGCCATGCTGTGCCGCAATGGAGAGCTCTCTCCCCTTCCAAGGGACTTCGACGACTACGCCGATCGCATCAAGAAGGCGATCGAATCTGAAGTGGAGCCGATGCGCAAGGCTCTGAAGGAAATTCGTGACATGGCTGTCGCCGGCGTGTATGACGGCACGTGCGACTGCCATGAGATGATACGTGTGGCCGAGGTTGCCCTCGGCGAACGAAAGGAAGAATCATGAAGACTGACAAACGCAAGACGAAGAAGAACAATGCCGAACAGATGGTGATACAGGGACTCGACATCACAAAGATGGTCGAGAAGATCCTTGAGGAACATGTAAAGAAGATGGTGCTGGAAAGGATCGACAAGCTGATTCTCGCCGTAATTCACGGCAGCACGAACCTCGGCATCTGGTGTCCCCACAGGGACGACAACATGATCAGGCTTACGACGGAAGCGCGTGATCACATCAGGAGAGAGGTCAGAAGGTCGTTCGACGAAGAGATTCTGCATCAGGTTGCCGAAATGTCGGAGAGCCTCAAGGGGACGATCAAGCAGCGTGTCGACGAGAACATGGCGCTGTTCGAGGTTGGGCAGGGCAACTGGGTGTTCCGCGTGATGGCAGACCAGATCAAGGCGCATGTGGCCAAGACGCTTGCGCAGTCAGTGAAGGGCATGACGATACAGTCCGATCCTGACGCAGGAGATGAAGTCTAGGCGCCGAGTGGCTCATGGAGTTCAAGAAGGAAGAAAAAGAAAAGGAGATATCTAATGTCTGAGGAAATAAAAAGCGCGGAAGAGAAGAAGGCTTCTCCGCTGACAGAAGAAGAGTTCAATGGGTTTGTCGAAGGGCTCGGCAAGCATCTTGAGCACAAGGCTCTCACTGTCTGCTATTCAAGCCTTGGACTGTGCCGCGATTTCATATCAAAGGTGTGCGAGTTTAACTATAGGAGCAAAGGTGTGGAGGTTCCTGAAAAATTGGCACGGCTTGAGAGCTTAGCATCCGATTCTCTGAAGTACGCGGAGCCGTTCATCACGGAAGAGGATCGCAAGTTGTTCGGGATAAAAAAGTCTGACGCAGAGGGTGGAGGGAAGGATAAATGAGCGACCTCATTCAATGGCCAAGGGCTGTCTACTGGGATAAGCCGTGGAATCCATGGCTGGGATGCAAGCCAATCTCGCCGGCGTGCGACAACTGCTATGCGAGGTGCGCGACGGTTGACAGGTTCGGTCAGTCGTTCGAGCCGCACAAGACGAACAAGAAAACGCCTCCGCAGTCAGGTGTCGTGTTCTGCGGGAACATGACGGATCTATGGGGGGACTGGATCTCCAAAGAGGAGTCGATGTCCATCCTTGATAAGTTGTTCTACTTCGATCCGCATGGAGGAGGAAAGAGGCCGTTCGACGCGACATACCTGTTCTGCACGAAGCGTGTTGACAATATGTTGATAACTCTGCGAGACTACTCGGAGGTGCCGAACGCGTACTTCGGGTTCACCGCGGAAAACCAGGAATGGTTCAACAGAAGAGTCGACTATGCGGCGGCGATACCGTTCCGCCACAAGATGTGGCTGTCGGCCGAGCCTCTGCTTGGTCCGATAGACATGTGCGACATGGTTGAGATGTTCAAGTGGGTGGCGGTAGGCTGCGAGAGCGGATCGAACAGGCGCCCGTGCAAGCTCGAATGGATCGAGTCCATCGTAGAGCAGTGCAGGGCGGCAAACGTGCCTGTGTTCGTGAAGCAGATCGATCTGGACGGGAAGTGCGAGCGGGACATCACGAAGTTCCCTGAGCACCTGCGGATCAGGCAGGTGCCATGGGGGAACTGCGAGAAGGGGGTTTCTTGATGGATTACACTTGCGGACGCCGTCAGTCGTTCTTGGCTTTTGTGGTAGAACTATTTTCAATGAATTGGTTCTGGATCTTGCTTATTGCCATAGTCACAATTGCCATAACCATGTTCTGCCTCAAAAACGACAAGGTCTGTGTGATAGAGTACATGGACGGAGAAGTTGAGAGTATCGAGTGCGTAACTGCTCATGAGGACCGTAGGTTGTTCGGATCGACTACGACACTTGAAATAATCATCAAGGGCGAGGACGACATTGTCAAGTCTCTGAGCACGATCAAGAGGTGGAGGCTACAATGAAGAAGAGCGGGTGCAAGAGGGCGTACGTTCAGTCTACTACCGTCTGCCCTGTGTGCGGGCGCAACGCAGTAATGCGTCTGTTCAAGTGCAGATGCGCGAACTGGTACGGATATTACGCCTTGCGGTTCTACTGCAAGAACAAGGAATGTCCTGTGGACCATGTATGCACGGAGTTCTTCCCTGACAGGGAAAGCGCGGAAAAGCAGATGGAGAAGTACATGGTCAAGGAAAGGAGAAGGAAGAAATGCGCGAAATCAAACTGACGCGTGAAGAGGAGCGGGCGATAGACGAAAAACTTGGTCCCGACTTCAAGAAGAGCATGAACGAGTTCGCAAAGAAGCTTGGCGATCTCATGATGGAGTTCCCGATGGCGCAGGGGCACAGCAAGGAGGCAACGTACCTCCAGCAGCCGTTCATGATGATGAGCGGTGCCCTGCACCTTGTGAAGCGTTTCGGGATGACGGAGAAGGAGCGTGACGAGGACGATGCAATAATGGCTGCAATACCATCTGCGCTCGACGCGCTCGCCAAGTCATCGAACAAGCTGGTGAATGAAAATGAACGGATGGAGCATTAAGGAAGGCGACTGCCTCGACCTGATGCCGACTCTTCCGCCAGATTCCGTGGATGCGATAGTGACCGACCCTCCGTACGGTCTTACCGGCGACGGCAAAGGCGGTTTCATGGGCAAGGAGTGGGACGGGTGCGTGCCTGGCGTCGAGTTCTGGAAGCGGGCTATCCGGGTTGCGAAGCCCGGAGCCTGGCTTCTTGCGTTCGGCGGCACTCGCACATACCATCGTCTCGCATGCGCCATCGAGGATGCCGGCTGGGAGATCCGCGACTGCATTATGTGGGTATTCGGAGGAGGATGGCCGAAGTCGCTCAACATCGCCAAGGCGATCGACAGGCACAACGGCTACGAGGGCAAGGTCGTAGGCACACGCAAGGTCGACACGAGCATGCAGGGTGGAAACCTGCTGAGGGGAAACCACAAGCGCCACGAGGTCGAGCAGGAGGTGCGAGAGCTGTCTCCTGGGGCCGCGAAGTGGGAGGGTTTTGGGACGTGCCTGAAACCCGCTTACGAGCCCATCCTCGTAGCGAGGAAGCCGCTTGACGGTACGGTGATCAACAACGTACTCAAGCACGGGACTGGTGCGCTTAACATCGATGCGTGCCGTGTTCCGCTGCCTGACGGCGACAACCTGACGGACGGGATAGAGCGCAACGAGCACAAGGCGGACACGCAGGGGATGGGATTCAACTTTGTATCCGGGAACCGGCCGGCGGGAGTCGGAAGATTTCCGGCGAACCTCATCCACGACGGATCTCCGGAGGTGCTGGATCTGTTTCCGGAGAGCAGGGGTCAGCAGGGCTCAGTGACCGGCAAGGAGCCGAGCGAGACGACGCGAGGCATCTACGGAAAGTTCTCGGGGAACAGGAAGAAGTGCGTTCCGCGGAACGATTCGGGGTCTGCGGCGAGGTTCTTCTACTGCGCCAAGGCGTCGAGGTCTGAGCGCGGAGAAGGAAACAGCCACGTGACCGTCAAGCCGCTCGCCCTCATGAGGTATCTCGTGACGCTCGTGGCGCCGCCGGGATCGGTCGTGATGGATCCGTTCATGGGTTCTGGATCTACTGGTGTTGCATGCGTGCAGACTGGACATCGGTTCATAGGAATCGAAAAGGAAAAGGAATACTTCGAGATCGCCGGCAGGCGCATCTCGGAGGCAAAGCAGGAGGAGACATGACAGAAGAAGACGTACCAAAGCAGCTCAGGGGGTGGATGAATCACGTGTTCTCGAGCGGATGCTACACCGGAGACGACTACAAGGCGTTCCAGAACGAGTATGCGCGGTGGCTCCGCAAGGCCCTGAAAGGCTACAGCGTGGATGTTCACAGGAACCACTATGAGTTCTCGGCCGTCATTACGAGGAAGGGGGAGAACGGAAAGCCCGACAGGCATGTGTACCTGTCGATCAGCGATGTAAGGTTCTTTCCGAAGGCGTGGTACAGCAAGGTGCTCATGCGCACAATGGCCCATGCGGAGGACTGGACAGGTGGCACGAACACATACTGCGCAATCGGATACATACCGAAGCGGGTAGAGGAGCTGATGTCGCTCATAAACGACTGACATGAGGCGGTGTGGATCATGAAACTGTGGAAAGGCTCAATAGAGGATGCCGTTCGTGCGTTCAAGAACCATGAAGCGAGGTATGTGAGAGGCGAAAGCTTCGACGTGCTGGACTGGAAGAAGCCAGGGACAATCCAGCATTGGGTCCGCATGGTGTTCGACCATGAGCGAGAAGACACGAAGGCGGTGTACATCACCGGAGACCTGGGCGAGGCTGTGGTCTATCCGACATGTCCTGCTACATTGTTCGGCATGGCAAGGTGCTTTACGTACAAGAGAAGCGATGGGCTGGTAGATATCAACGAGTGCTACTTTCTTGAGAAGGTGAAGACGGCCAGCCATCTGTACGACTGGGGGCTGGAGGAGTTCAAGGAAGATCTGTGCGAAAGGTTTGCCTTGGAGTACGGACAAGACGGAGACCACGCGAAGCTCGACGAGTTCTTCGAGGACCACTGCGACTCGTTCTTCTCCCACGTGGAGTTCGACAACTGCGTTCGCTTCACGAATTATGAAGCAGAGCTGGACATCAAGGAAATATTTCCTGATTGCAACGAGTGGATCTGGGAATGCGGAAAGCGCGTGAGCAATTTCGTTGTGTTCTGGCTTGTAGCCATGCGGATGGCCTACGAACAGACGAAGGAGATGAAAGATGGCGAGAAATGAGACGGTAGACGACATCCGGAAGGATGTGGAGCAGAACTACGCCAGGTGCTACTGGAACGAGGACAGCATGACAAAGGACGGTCGCATTCCCCGCGAGCACACGATAGAGCCGTCGAAGTTCCTTGAGCGCGTAGTGAAGGCGTGCCGCAGGGAGTTTGGAAAAACAAAGTAAAGAAAAACGAAAGGAAGATGAGAAGATGAGCAACGAAGACAAGAAGGCGAAGGCTGCGCTGGTGCAGGTTTTCGCCGTGGACAAGGAAGGAAAGATCGAGGTAGGAGAAGACGGATCACAGAAGAAGCTCGCCGAGGCGTATGCCTTCTTCGGGAAGTTGGAAAACGTTGACTACGGGAACTACGGGGATTTCAACAACGGGGATGGGTACATGCAGCTCGTCACAGTTGACGGAAAGAGCTTGACTTGGCACACAGAGTTTGTGGAATCCTTTGGCATTAGCGGAGCAAAGTGGAATGAGCTCGTTTTCCACAGCGGCGTCAAGATAGAGGCCGGAAGGTTCGTGGAGTGGGCGCAGGATTCGTGCAATGACGGCGTTCCGTGCATTGTGAGGGTGTCTGGAATGGCAAAGGTTCCGGAAATATCCGCAGAGGATACGATCAAGCTAAGCGATCTTTCTGATGCCCAGAAGCATGAGATCAAGATCAACGGAAAACCGCTGTTCGGAAACGGGGACGTTCAGTCCGACGGGACTGTCATGCTGCGCGACGATCTTTCCTCGATGATCGACGAGATGTGGTCGAGGCACATCGGAAACCGTCTCGTCAAGATGGGGTTCGATCCGTCCGGATACAGCGTCCATGTCGAGGATAGACCCAGCGCTGACAGCATGACCAGGAATGTCGAGATCAAAGCATCAGGAAAAGTGCTTGAGAATGTTCTCACCGCCCTTGGATGCAGCGACCCCTCAAAGGTGAGGACTCAGCACTCCGAGGGAACGGTCGACGGAGACCGCATGGAAAACACCGTGCACTTCGTACGGCTTGTGATAACGGACCGGCTGACCGACTGATGAAGCTGGAGAAGCCGGAGATGACGATATGCGACGGGTGAGCACAGAAGAGCTCATGCTTGCATCGAGGCAGGTCGGCTCAAAGGCCGGCCATGCCTTCTGCGAGCTCATGTCGAGGATGACACATGAAAATTCACGATCTGACGGAAAAGGAAATACAGAAGCTGGACGAGGCGGCGTCCACGGTCAAGAAGTTCGCCAAGTACATCAAGGACGTGAACCTTGCCAACTACTGGCTTGAGAAGAACCTTGACGAGGCCATCAAGGCAGGCGACGTCACAAACGAGCAGAAGGTCCACCTGAGATGCTACGATTCGGCCGTGAAGATTGCCGAAAACGCCTTGAAGAAGGTCAAGGAGAGGTGCTTGGAGGCTCATCCGGGATGCACGTGCTCGTCGGAGGAGAAGAAGCTCTGTCCGATCTACGAGGAGTTCATCGTGGCGACCTGGATTGCCGATGCCGCCAAGGGAAATGACATGCAATGGAAGTGGATATTCGAGTATGCCTGCTTGGGCAGGAAACTTAAGATGGGATATCAGCTTCAGGACGCAGAGAAACAGGAGGTTAAACTGTGAAGACGATGATTGTTGTTGCATGCGCGTTCATGCTTTCAGGATGCTCCAGAGAGCATGAGTACAAGCGGCCCCGTGTCGTGTTTGAGTGCTCGCATACCGTGCTGTGCTCCACGAACGATCCGCATGAGGTCTCACGCGTCGAGCTTGGGAGGAGGCTGCACGTATCCGTCAGGCATGGTCCAAGCCGCGAGAGCGGATGGATCTATCCTGTCGGATACCCGGAGTTCTACCTGGAGGAAGGCGACAGGAGGGCTGACGACTACATCCGGGAGGCCATGAAGAAGCCATGCTTCTGCAAGGGGGAGTGGTGGCTTGTCACGAACGGATGGGTGGAGGTCACGGCCGTTGCGATGGAGCAGGAATGGCACTGCGGATGCGGTGCGCTGAAGCGCCATGACACGTGGACAAACTACGTCCCCAAAGTCAAAAGCCCATGAAGATCGAGATGATCGTCTGCGACAGGTGCGCGAAGCCCGTGCCTTCCGGAACAGGAGCGCTTGTGCTCGTGTACGGAGGGGCGGACAACGCGCATCTGTGCGAAAACTGTCTAAAGGAGATCCTCCCGGACAGGGAGGATACGATGAAGAAACTCAAAGGAGAAGAAGATGAAGAAAACCAAGGAAGTCAAGAAGGTCAAGAAGGTCACAAAGGCCAAGAAGGTCGAGAAGGCCAAGAAGGCTGAGTCTCCTGTGTGCCCGTTCGGCAAGGAGGTTGAGGCTTTGACGCTTGCCCACAAGAAGCTGTTCCTCGCCATTGCGAACGACTGCAAGAGCAGAGTGCAGACCATGGCGGCCATGTATGCCATCCATGCGTCGCTCACGAACCTCGAGTTCGAGGAGTGCAACAAGATCTTCAAGCCCGATCAGGCCTGAGCCATGACGGAAGATGAGCGCGAGAAGTACAGGAAGAAGCTTGTCGGCATACTGAAGAAGAACCCCAACTGCACATGGGCCAGGAACGAGCTGAAGTATCTCGACGTCCAGCCCATGAGCATGGGGTCGGTCGTCGTGTCAGGAGGGGCATACAAGGCCGATAGCGACTACCACGGAGGGTACGTGGAATGATAAGCATAATTCAGTGCCATGGGTGCGTGCATCTCGATTTCAACTACAAGACCGGAGACTCGAGTGTGCAGGAGCCGTGCCACGGGTGCTACATCACGACGGCCGGGACGCCGTCAAACTACGAACCGGCGAGGTTTACAGCCACGTCGGTTCAACCCATTGAATCAATGAAAATGGAGAACTGATATGGTGCAATCGAAGTATTCCATCTGGGCGAGGCATTTCCGCTACCCAGTGGCGAAGGAGGGGGAAGACCCCTTCGACGCAGTGTACAGGATAGCCCTTTCGTTCATTGGGAAGACTATGCTGAGGGCTCACATCGCAAGTGTCGGAGGCGCGAAGGTGTTCAGGGATCAGGAGGTGCTGATTCTTCGCGTCTATTCGATCAACATGCGTGGCGCCGAAGTGAAGAAGGGAAGCACGATCACGTCATACCCAAGGGTAGAGTTCGTAGGCGAGTGCACGGCCGACGACGGGAGACAGTGGGTGGTTGAGTTCGATGCGAATGAACTGTATGAAAACAAGAAGCTTCTCGCAAAGGACAGCGCAAGGATGTGCGGAGACTATGCCGAGACTCTCAGTCGACTTGTCGGAACAGCCAAGTGGGAGGCCAAGCATCTGAGCAGCACGCTCAGAGATTACAGGGATGTTGCGACCGAGTTCATCGGGCGGGGGTACGCCAGCAAGAGAATATGGAAGAACCCCAAGCTCGACGAATTGATCAACAAGCTTATGCCTCTTGCGGACGACCCTCTGATAGCCGAGGTGTGCGATGACTAGCGGCTATGTGTACATGGTGACGGTCGACGGAACCTCTCACGGAAACTACGAGAACTGCGCGTCGTCATGCCTGTTCTCGACATCCGAAGAAGCCGTAGACTTCATCAAGAAGGATCTCGCCGAATGCGTGATCAACACCGTGTTCACGGGCATTTCGTATACGGAAGTGGAACTGGAGTGCGCCGTGGAGAAATACTGCCAGTGGTTCGGCGGAAAGTCTGCGCAGTTCCGGTATGGCGACTGCGTGACGGACTACAAGATCGAGCGGACGGCGGTCCCTGAAATCAGGGAGAAAGGAGATGAAAATGCCAAGGAAGCCACAAGAGGTATATTACCTTGATGTTGCGAAAAAGCCTGGGGCAAAGGATGCCGTACACAGTTCTTCGTGGTACGTCGAGCAGTATGGCAAGCTTAAGGCGGAGAACGGGAAGCTGAAAGAGAAGGTTGCCTTCAAAAGCCGCAAGGGTGTCGTATGGTGCGTAAAGACGGCGTGCTACTACTACGGCGAGTCCCCGAGCGACGAGATCGCTTGCGACGTGAAGCTGTTCGCAAGCGAGGATGCTGCGGTCAGAGAGCTCAACAGGGCCATCCGAGAGGACTGGACGTCGGAGATCGAGATCGACGGCGAAACAAAGTCGCTCGCGGACTTGCGTGGGATGCAGCAGGACGAAGACAGCCGGAAATATTCAGACTGGTACTACTCCGAGGACGGAAAGCTCGCATGGCATCTGTGCGACGGAAGCTTCTCGTACAGGGGAGAGGTTGTCAAGCTGGAGGTTCCGTCATGACCGAGAAGAACTCGAAGATTCGCGACGTCGTGAAGAAGGTCGAGAGCTGCGCAATGGTCTGTCTTGCCTCGCAGCCTTCGGACGACGATGCGTGCGAGCGGCATCTCGTGAGGGCTCTCGCAAAGATGGCCGAAATGACAAAGGGATACCTTGGCCTTGTCGAGGTCGAGGCTTTCAACATTCGGTGGGAGACGGACGGCAAGAAGGTGGACCTTCCAGACTCGTTCAGGCTGTTCATGCAGGCGGACGATATCGAGGACGGAATCGCGGACGCGCTGTCCGACAGATTCGGCTGGCTCGTGAAGTCGCTGGACTGGAGACGGCTGTGAAGGGTCTTCCCTACGTGTTGCGGCCCGGAATGACGGTATACGTCTCGGGAAAGATGCGCGGGGTGGCCGACTACAACAGGTGGCAGTTCAGGAACTGGTCGAAAAGGCTCGAAGAAGCCGGTTTCCATGCGGTGAATCCGATGGAGATAGGAGACTCCATCGCCACCCCGGAGGAGATCGACTCGAACCCCGAACTGGTCGAGATGGTCTTGGAGGCCGACATCGCGGCGCTCAGGAAGTGCGACGCGATATTCATGCTGCGCGGCTGGGAGACCAGCGAGGGAGCACGCATGGAGCTTCGCGTCGCGCTTGAGATGGGCGTTCCTGTGGTGCAGGAACAGAACTGGGAGGATGCCAACATCAAAGGAGGTGTGCTATGGCAGACAAAGGACACGAAGAAGATGTCGACAAGGTCGACAAGGTTGATGAGGCTAGGATGAATCTCGAGGCGCTCACCAACCGGTATGGAAGCAGGCAGGACCTCGAGCGGCTCGCCATGGGCATGGCGGCGATGCACAGGACTCTCGTGCAGTCGTTCACGGGAGGATTCATCATTCCCTTTGTAAGGGAGCTTGCGAGGATGAAGCGTGCCGAGCGCTTCGACGGAAGGAACGAGGCGGCGTGCAAGGCGTGCCTCCTCATGTGCGAGGCTCTCGAAAAGGAATACGGGATATGCGAAGGCGACGAGTTCGCGTTTCCGCTGGTCTAGGAGGAGACATGGCGGAAGAGAACGAGAGCAGGTTCGCAAAGAGCGACAGGGCGTCGTTCGAGCGGTTCAAGGACGTGGTTCCGAAGAACAAGTTCGAGTGGGAAGGAGGCATAGTCCTCTACGACGCAGCGTCCGAGGAGTTCTTCAACATTGCGTTCGGAGCAGGGGGGAACCTTGACGCGGACGACATCGACGAAGGGTTCGACGACTACATCATGGTCGAGAGGTATGAGCTCGACGGAACGAAGGGTTCCGCGTTCATCGTTGTGGACGCAGTGGACAAGGGATACGTAGACGACACTACGGAAGGCCTGCGCGAGGTCGACGGAGGACAGCTTCTCCTGAAGCGGAAGGAGTGGACGGACGGAGACATCCGCAGGTTCATCACCGAGGCTCTCGACTTCGTGGGATATGGCGCGGCGAGCATCGATGAGCTGTACAAGTATCTCGTCTACATCGCGTCTGAAAAATGAAAGGAAGACATGAGACACATCAAGAACTACGGAGCCGTTAAGAAGGGGCTCGTCGCCTATTTCGATCGCGAGACTGAAGCGGCGAAGAAAACGCTGGAGGCGATGGAGGGAACGTTTGGAAACCCTAAGTGCTTCGACAAGGAGCACAACTGCTACAGGCTGAAGAGCAGCGTCCGGTGGATGGCGAAGGGACATGTCGTGCTGCAGGAGGATGTCGACAAGGCTCGGCAATATCTTGAGAAGTCGCTTCCCAATGAGATCGGAATGTGGAAGCGAAGGCTGGAAGATGCCGACAAGGCCGGAAAGCTCGTGGAGATCAACATCCGCGTGGAGTGGTCGCGAAGCAGGATGTATGGGTCTAACCCTCATGCGTTCGCCTATCTCTGCTACGAGGACGAGAAGTATGGGACTAACACGGCGATGGGGGAAGGCCGCGCAACGGGATGCGGCTACGACAAGAGGAGCGCGGCGGTATACGAGGCCCTGTGCTTCAACCACAAGAAGAAGGACGGATATGGTGCGTTTGTGACTCTATCGGCCGCCAGGGCTTCGCTAGACCGGTTCGTGATCGAACACGGCGAGGAGCTGTGGAAGGAATATGCGATCGACAGGACTCCGATGCCGCACTTCCACTTCGACGGCAAGGGTATGAGCACGTTCACTCGTCTGTTCAAGAGGATCGGATGCCGGTTCGACCCTGACTCCGCAGTCAAGGATTACCTTATCGACTACACGGAGACGGACAATGGAGCAGACGTGTACCACATCATCAGAAAGGACAGGATATGATATCCAAAAAAGATCTGCAGACATGGAGAAGGAAGTTCCGCGAGTACGTGAGGACGCACGGCTCGCTTTCGCTTCATGACGAGGAAGGAAACGACATCGCGTTCGACAACGGGAAGCCGATGTGGCTGGAAGACCACGTGATCGTTGGCTTCGGAGACAGCATTTCCATTGAGGTGGAGATGGATGGGCTGGTAGACGAGACCGAGGAGAACCGTCTCGTCTTCTGGCTCAGAAGGTTCGCGGCGAGCATGGGACGGTTCGGCGTAGAGGTCGACATATCAAAGAACAATGACAAAGGGGCGGACTACAGCGTGTCCGCTTCGATGGAGATTTCTGAGATGTCGAAGCGCTCGAAGAAATCGAAGTCGGACGTGGTCAGGGACGAGGACGATTTCTGGATCATAGGAGACCCGTCGATCAGCCAGTTCATGACGGTCGAGGATCGCGGCTATCACGGAGACAGCTGCGAGACTACGAGCAACCCCCTCTCGGCTGACCGCTACGATACGTACGATGAGGCCGTGGAGGCTCTGTGTACGCAGGAGGACGTCGTCCTGTGGGCCGGAGGGACGCCCTTCCCGAGCAGAGTCAGACCGCTTAAGGTCGATGTGAAGGTGACTGTGAAATAGGAGGAATCATGTTCAAGAAATACAGGTTTGGGTGGAAGGACAAGGATGGGCACGACAGGTCGGTTGACTTCTTCGTGCACAGCAAGAGCTCGCGAAGCGGATTCATGCACAGGGCGTGCGTCGTAGGTCCGCTTCCGCGTCTCGACGACATGGTGAATGACTGGTCTCAGTACCGCGAGAACGAAAACGTGCTTTTCGGGAAGCGCGTCACGAAGGTGTCCTACTGCAACAGGACATGGGAGAGCTGGCCGGGGCAGCAGTGCCTCTCCAAGCTCTGGGAGCGGCTCTGCAAGCTCAAGTTCGTCGACATGGGGAGGATCCACGAAGGAGATCCGTTCTCGGAGGACAAAGAGCCGGATCACGAGGATCTGAGGGAGCCGGACGAGCTGTTCGGAGGATTTTCGAGGTGATTCCATGACATGGCAAGAGCTCAACGAAAAGCATGGTTACGACTATGGCGGTCTGATAGAGTGCATGCCATGCGATGTCAGAAGGGAGATAGCCAAGGCGTGGGGTGGAGGAGCGTTGCATCCGTACAACGCGACAGAGTATGTTCTCGCCAAGATGAAGGTCGACCTCGACAAGGTGGACAGGATATACAGCGAAAGATTAGTCCAAAAGGGTTGCAAGAGTCGCAAAAAGGAATGCAAGCCAAAGGAGCCTGAGTCGTTTGCCGACTTCGAGAACGTTCTCGGAGAGGAGATTGCGAACAGGGCCGAGGTGATTGCGGCGATGGACTGCCTCATGCACCATCTCAAGAACGAAGACCAGCTCAAGCAGTGGACAGGCGAGATTGTTCCGGACGAACACAACTGGAACATTCTCGACTGGGATCCTGCCGAGGGCGCCGAAAGGACGAGGGCTTACATGGAACTTGCGAAGTCCATGAGCCGGCAGAGGTTCGAGCGTTGCGTTCACGTGTTCGCGTGCATCGTAAGGAGCGAGGCCTTCGCCGAGTGCCCGAGGGAGGGCGTGTTCTCGTTCGTATCTTCTGGAGGAAAGGAAGGCTAGTCCATGATCCAGATCGTGATGAAGCCTGACTACGCAATCAAGCCGAAGAACGGAGAGAACTGCTATGGAGTCATGTTCAACGGGGAGGACATCGGATTCCGCGTGTTCGGCCGGAAGGCTTCTCACGCGGAGGAGAAGCTGATGGTCATCTTCCGCGAGCAGCTCAAGGAAAAGGTGGTTGACTATGATCTTGAAGCGTACAGGAAAAGCAAAGGCGAAGGGCGGGACGAAGAGGGGGACGAAGGCGTCCCCCAAGCATCCGTTTCTCCCCCAAAGGTCGAAAAGGCCGACGAAGCTCTCCTGCCGGGCCTGGAAATGGCCTGATGAAGAAGAGACCGGTTACTGCGGAAACTGTCAGCACTGCAATGGCGTAGACGAGAAAAAGGACGTATGCAAGTGCAAGCTCAGGAACCCGCACAGGGACTGGCGATTCAACAACAACGAGGCTTGCCCGGACTGGGAGCCGGATGAACTGACAAGGAGGTCTCTAGGATGGGATTCACAAAAGAGCAAATAGCTCAGCTTGGCATAAGGCCGAGGGAGCGCAAGGGCAACAGATTGCTTCCGTGCGAGAGGAAAGAGGTGAAGGCGGTTGTCCGCGCAATCCTCAACGACAAGGATTCGGACGAGCTCTGGCAGTACTGGAGGCTCATCCCGTTCGAGGAGGGGTATGCCTGCCAGCAGCGGAAGCTGTACGAGGAATGGGTCAAGGATGAGGTGGAGAACATGTGGTACGACATCGGACGTCCGGTGTTCGACGAAGACGGCAACTGGTCGTGCCCGGAGGGCGGCTGGTGGCCGTACCTCAAGACGAAGTACCTCGACATCACATGGCTCAAAGTCGGAAACGCCATCATCGACATGGACGAGGTGTGGACCACGCTTCGCAACTATCTCGAAGAGAAGGTGCAGGGCTATCGCATGTGCCCTGGACTCATGCTGTACAGGACTGTGCAGAAATGGCTGATGATGAAGAAGGCTCGGGACGAGCGTGGGGCGGACGTTCCAAAGGAATGCCTTGGATGCCTTGAGCGTCTTGAGAAGGAGATGGAGGATCTTGTGAAACTCTATCCTACTGAAACTACTAAGGAGGAGGACGACAGGGTGTACTACGACCCGATGCCCCAAATGATGTTCATGCTTCCGAAGGCAAACAATGAAAGGAAAGCTTGAGGTGGTGTTCTGATGGACAAGGTCAAGACAAAGGTCTGGATAATGTGCGAGGCGTTCACCCTTACCGGTGACGCCTTCGGGCATCAGACCGTACATGAATCGCTTACGCCGTATGCTGTCGCGTGCTCCGACAAGAAGGCCTGCCTGAAGGCTCTTCGCAAGGCCGTGGAAGAGTCTGTCAGGGCTAATTACGAGGGGCTGGACGACGACGATGTAGAGGAGCGCATCGCTTCCGACGTCAAGGACGTGCTCTCGAATCCTGGGAAGTGTGGCCGCAGCGTATGGCAGTACAACTATTCGACGGACGACAGGGAGATCGTCTGGAGGATGTATTCCACCGAGGTGAAGCAATGAAGATATGGACTGTGTCTGCCATAGACAACGAAGAGAGGTTCGGAATCGTTCAGCACATCTGCGGATCGTATGCTACGCGGGGGCTTGCCCTCGACGAATGCGTGAAGTGGATCATGGATAGGTTCGACTCGGTGCCTTCTCTGGCGTACGCCATGGCTAACGACGAGAACCACAAATTCGCGGAGCAGTTCTTCCGAGAGGACAAGGACGGGCGCACTTTGATCAGACGCGGCATGTGCGTCAAGTTCATTGAATGGCTTCGGGACGAGCTTGGCGGACAGGGGTGCTATTTTGTCTATGATGGGCAGAATGAGTACCGCTTCAATGTCGACGAAAACGACGTGGAGGGGACCATCTGGCAGACCGTCACCTGGGGTGACAGCGACACGGAGGATCCCGAGTTCACGACACCGTGGCCGGAGATGTTCACGAGCGAGGAGAGGGCCATCGAGACGTTCATCGGCTATGTGAAGGATCTCTACAGGTCTCACCACATGAAGTGGTCTGACAAGTTCCTGCGAGAGACGAGGAAGTCGCTCAAGGAGGACGGCAAGGTTCAGGTGGACCTCAACGACGGGACGAGCGTAAGCTGCGTACTCTACAGCGGCGGCGCCGATAACGTAAAGGAGTGAAATGATCGTACGCGAGTTGATGAAAAACGGGGGACGTGCCTACATTATAGGTACTTTCTTCTGTTTCCCTCCGAGGTATGTGACATTCAACAAGCCGTCTGGATGGAGGTGGACGGGAGATTTGGCGAAGGCTGAGGCATTTGCCACTAAGGAGCGGGCCGAGTTGAACCTTAATGGGAATTTGTCCACGCTCGTAGGCGGAGACATAAACGTCAAGGTCCTGAAGGTCGAAATGAAGGTAAGCGAGGCGTAAGAGATGAAGTTCTATGTCTTTACGTTTGGACTGGCGCACCCCCTGCATGACATGCTGCAGGGGGTGTATGCCACGAGCGAGCAGAAGGCAAGGGAGATCATGAGGGACTTCTACGGCACGAGGCCATGGTGCTCGTGCTACGAGGTCCGCGAACCGACGAATGAGGAGAGGAGCGGAGAGGCTGAGGTAAGCCTCTTTGGCTACCGGTACCATATCATCCGCCACATCCTGAAAGAAGGAGACGAGTACAAATGAGTAAGAAAGATAACCGCGTGTATCTCTTGCAGAGCACCTACAAGGAGTGCGACCCAGAGATCCTAGGGGCGTACAAGTCCATGAAAGGGCTTTGCAGGGGGTTTGCCGACGTCATTGCGCAGGACTGTCTCGTTGATTTCGGAGAGAAAGACGATAATTCCGACCTGGCGGTCATGGTGAAGAAGGTGGCGAGAAAGGTCGCCCGACTTCTGCCCGACCTGCTCAAGGTCGATTTCTGCGAAGACGAGTGCCGTGACGGAAGGACCGTATACGGATATGATACCATTCCCGTTGAATCTGACGAAGGCGACTACGAAGGCGACGAGGATGGCGAAGAAGACAACGAAGAAGACGAAAACGAAGAAGTGGAGGAAGATTGATATGTCAATACCGATAATCGGAAAAGAAGAGGATCTCGAAGGGTGCGTTGCGGCGCCCGTTCTTTTGCAGGAGATCGTGCGGAGCTGCTCCGAGCAGGAGGCTCTCAAGAAGCCCGTGATGGCGATGCTGCGGATCTTTGCCGAGATGGCGCAGTATGCGGCGCATCGGGACGATCCTGGATTGAACTTCTTCGCCTTGCGCCTGGGGCTCTTCCCCATGCCGCAGGAGGAGCTGAAGAAGGCCCTCGACCACGAGCTTCAGAGGCTCAAGGCGTTCCCGAACGGGGAGCCGCAGGGGCCGAAAGAGACAAAGGAGCCAACTGACGACCAGGCGGGGAAGCCCAATGGCTAAGTTCATTGCCGACCTGAGCTTCACGGCGCATATCGAGATCGAGGCCAAGGATTCCAAAGAGGCGAAGATCAAGGCCCAAGGCATGCTGGACGCCAGGAGCGTGTACGATGACGACAGGCTCGACGACGTGATCGACAAGGCGTACTGCGCGGGAGGGACGGCGGAGGATCCGCCCCTCCTGAAGGGTCAGAAGGCCTACGAGCTTCGGGACAAGTTCTTCGAGGCGGAAGACCCAGTTGTTAGGCTTGAGATTCCATATCCGGAAGAGCCGGAAGAGTAATGGGGGCATGCACGAAGCTCAAGTGGGCCAGACAAGAGGGTAGGTCGATAGACTCGCTCTTCTGTCATGGTCTGCTTTCTGTGGAGACGTACTACCGCTATCTGAAGGAGTATGACTCGCTTACGCGCAGGGGTATGAGGCCGAAGGTGGCGGTAGGCGTTATCAGGGACGGGGTTTTGGACTACGAGTGGACGGAAAAGTTTGAGATAGAGCCGAACTCGGACACTTACGTGATGGGTACTTGTCCAAACTTCGGGTGTCCGACAGAGCATGATCTGATGGAGATGTGCCGTTCGTCTGATAACAGGAAGATAGAGAATCTGAGACGCGTGAAATTCACTGGCGTCAATGTTGGGTGTTTGAGTTTCGGTGGTTTCGATGAGGTCATCGACCATCTGACAAGTCAACTGGAGGATTGTGATGGCTAAAAGCAAGAAGGTCTATTCGGTGGTTTCCACCGACGTTACGACCGACGAACCCGTGGATACTCAGGTCGTCGGCACTTACAGGAAGCGAGAGGACGCCGTAACGGCATGCGTCGACTACATCATGGAGCGTTTTGTGCTGCGTCCTGACATCAGGTATGCGTTCATGCACGACGTGAACCACGACCAGAAGAATCTGATCAAGTTTCTGCGGGGATGGTGTAATGCGACTCCCGGAAGGATCAGGAAGGCGTTTGCCTTCAAGATGGATGACTGGAAGATGCCTGAGGATATAGGGCCTGCCGTCCGGCTGTTCGTCAGAGAGGTTGTAGAAGGCGGCGTGTACGACATGAGCACAGACATGGAGAGCGAAATCGGATGCGAGCAGTTCGTGTTCGAGATCCAGGAGAACGAGCTGAAATGAAGAAGTACTGGTTCGTGTTTCCGCAGAGCTCGCCGCTTGCGCACTACGTTCAGCCAGTGCTTGCCAAGACACCACAGGACGCAAAGATGGCGATGTACAGGTTCTACGCGGCGATCGGGCAGTACGGGGTCTCTGAGAGAAATCCGTACGTGGGCAAGAAAAGCCTTCCGGCCATGGTCGTGAACGGCGAGGCCAGGAAGGGCACGATGATCATCAAGGTGGAGGGTATATGAAAGTCAAGAAGGTCAAGAAGTCCAAGGAAACCGAAAAGGTCACGAGAAAAGGCAAGAAGCGCAAGTTCATCGCTACGGTGATGGAGCGCTTCTCCGACACGTTCGAGGTGTGGGCCGAGAACGAGGAAGAGGCCAGGCAGATCGTCGAGGACGGCATTCCTGACGAGTATTCGCCGGCGCAGACTGGTGGCGGGTACGGCCGCACGATCGACATCGATCCGGACTTCTCGGAGTGAGGATGCCATGGAGATATCTATTCATCCGAGCTCGGTGCTGGGAATCATGTTTCTGCTGCACTTCTTCGCCGACTTCAATCTTCAGATCGGAGCGAGGCTTGACAAGTTAAAGCAGTGGAGGTGGTGGAGAGAGCAGATTCCCGTCGAAAAGGAAGAGGAGTGGAACATGTACAAGAACGACTACAAGGTCGCCCTGTGGATCCACTCTTTCCAGTGGGCGCTTGTTACATGCCTCCCACTCGCCATGTGCGTGGGGACGGTTTATGGCGTGAGCGTCTTTGTGCATGCTTCTGCGCACTACATCATTGACGACCTGAAGGCCAACGATATGAGGATAAACCTCGTTCGTGACCAAGTGTTCCACGCTGTTCAGGTTCTTCTCATATGGGGCGAGTGGTTGCTGTTCAGATTAGGTTGACAAATGAAATACAAGGTAGAGGTCGACGATGGATGTTCGTATAGCGTGGTGGACGTAGAAGCCTCGTCTGAAGAAGAGGCCATAGAAAAAGCCGAGAAACAGATGCCGTTAGACTACGGTACTGTCTGCTATACAATATTGGACTGCAAAAAGGAATGAATGCATGGAAGAGTACAAGTACGGAGATCCGATACCTGAGAAGTATCGGAACAGGCTGTTCGACTGGGAGGGCGGCGGCTACGACGGCTGCATCTTTGAACCGAACGTCGGGCTGGTGGACAAGGAAGGACACTGGATTCCGATATACAGCAGCGGATGCAGCGGCATAGACCAAGACGACTGGTACGATCGGAAGATCAGAAACCTCAAGGCCGACTTCGGGTATGACGTCCGTTCGGCGAAGATGCAGTTCGAGGAGGCCCTTCACAAAGCCGTTGAGAAGGTGTTCGGGAAGAAGTGGTACGAGGTCGAGGGAGATCCGTTCACCGACCAGAGGGTCAAGAAGCTAGTCGAGAAGGACGAGAAGAGGTACAATGAGTTCGTGAGGCTGCGCGACGGCTACAAGCTTGAACGCACGCACCGTCTCGATTCGATGTTCATGCAGGTTGTCGGTGGTGGTATGTCACGCGACGAGTTCGATGAAATCGGGCTTATGGACGAGTCTCACATCAAGGAGACGTGCAAGGCGTTCTGCGAGAGGTACAGCGGGAACGTCGGGCTCATGACGCACGCGCTCGACAGGATGGAGAGCATTGGGTACGATGTGTGGTGCACGTGCAGCGACTGCGGAGAGCAGTTCCAGCCGTGCGACTACGAGACGTTCAGCTGCTCGATGGACAAGGATGCGTACACGGGAGACGGAGGAATCGGCGTGATCATGAAGCGCGTGCTGTGTGACGAGTGCCACCAGAACGCGGAGTGCAGGAACTGCTTCGAGCTCGACAATCCGAATCCGAAGAAGAAGGACGAAGGGGCTTCGGACTGGGACAACTACGACTTCCTGGCTTGCGTGATCCACGAGTGGCTTGACGTGTGCTGGGGGTGCGCGAGCGGATTCGAGTGCGACCATCTGTACTACTGGGACAAGGACGCGAACCAGAGGTTCCGCACGAAGCTTGGTCTTGAGTACGAGAAGATGGAGGAGGACCTGAAGAGGGGATATGGTCTTGACGGACATGAACTGTACGATGAGATCGTAAAGACTCCCGGAGGAAGGAAGAAGATCAACAACATCAGGGATCTTCTCCATGAAGCCATCGTGGAGCACTTCTCTTCCAACATGGACGAAAGCTGGTTCGACGACCGGCTGGACACTTACTGTCCGGGGCAGATGACGCTTCCCGGAGTAGAATGAAAGGAACTGAAAATGAGAGTGAAATCTAAGAATGTTAAGATACGCTTCTACACGGAGATGACCGTGACGAGCGACACCAACGGAAAGATCGTGTTCCACGGCCGCATGGACAACGGGGATTGCTGGCACAAGGCGCTCCAGCCGAAGGAAGCCGTACAGGTGTGGCGGCGCATGATGGGCGAGGTCGAGGACGCGATGCACATCCCCTCGCCGCACCTCGACATCCGGTACGACGATCACGACGGGACGTGGACGTTCTCGGACAAAGAGGTGCTGTGCGTACTTGACGCAGACGAATGCATGCTTGTCGCATGGGCGATCGTGAAGGCTGGAGGCATCGCTCTCTACAACGGTCCGGTTCATCCGGTTCAGGACAAGGATCGTAAGTCTGAGGAGAAGACGTCCGATGTATGGATTCTCATCAGTTCGTCGAGGCCTGGGCCTTGCAGCGGCGACACAGAATACTGCCGGAGCCTAGGTGGAAACGCCAAGGCGTTTTCGAGCAGGGATGACGCTCTGGACGGGCTCAGGGAGTTCCTCAGGGAGGAGGTCAACAAGTCCCACGACGAGATTCACTGGGAGGAGCTTGCCGACCACGGGCGCACAGTTGACGACATCCTCGATGAACTCATCGAGATGGGAAGCGAGGAACAGGGTGTTTGGATGTACGACGGAACGGAGCGTTCGTTCGTTGTCCAGCTCATGAAAGAGGAGGTGAAGAGGTGAAGACGAGGATTCCAATGGAGAAGCCGGAGGACATGAATGTCGAGGTTGGATGCACGGCCAGTAACGGCATTGTGCTCATCAACCTCGAGACGAGCGAAGGTTTTCGCCGCATGATGTTCTCTCCCGACCAGGCGGTGAAGCTGTGGCGTGTAATGGGCACCGAGCAGTACAACACGCTGACCGCTGTAGAGGTCGACGGGAAGACCCGTATAACCGTGGAGGTGTCGCTCGACAAGGCGGGACGCATCACGGAGGACTGCGGGGACATGTTCACGTTGCAGGACGACAAGGGGAACATTATGCTCACCCTGACTCCCGACCAGGCTACCGCGCTGGCGTGGCAGATCAAGAGATGCTGCGAGGATGCGCTGAACACTGACGATCCCGGAGGGAAGAAGATACCGAAAGTATGGGTTCTGTCGTGGCGCAGGCTGCTCACCGGCGACGCGGCCGGAACGGAGGGCACCGAGCTGATCGGCGGGAGCGATAGGGTATACATGACAAAGGAAGGGGCCTTGTTCGACCTTCCGGATCTTCTTAGGGAGTTCGTGAAGGATTCGCATCCGGAAGGACACTTCGGGCCTGATGAAGAAGGGCTCGGCGAGACGGTCGAGGAAATCATGAACGATGCCCAGAATAACCATCATGGCAGATGGCTCTACGACGGAAGCACGCAGTCGTTCGAGGTTGAGCTGTCGTGGATTCCAGTGCGGCCTTGAATAACGGAGACGTCGTGAAAAAGGACAAGGAAGTTACCAAGGTCATCTTCAAGATGGCCAGATACGACGACGGGAGCCTGGGGAAGGAGGTCTTGGCCTTCTTCCCCGGAGCCTCGGCCAACCCAGGGAACGTCATGAGCTACGCCCATGTCGGTCAGCACGGAGAGGCGTCATACGACTTCTACCTGAAGAACTGCCGTCCGTGCTCGGAGAAGGAGTACAGACCTCTCAAGAAGGAGCTGGAGAACCTGTTTGGGTATAGGTTCAAGATCATGAAAAGGATGACGCGAAAGGATTTGGAGGAAGCATGGCGGAGGAAGTAGAAGGCAAGTGGCTTGTAATCCAGGCCGAGGATCAGGAGTCGGACGGCGGAATCTGGACGGCTGTCACGGAGTTCACTGCTCTTGACGAAGCCAAAAAGTTTTCCGAGAATGTCATCAGGAACGAGTGGGCTCCTCTCTCAACCATCACTACGCCTGACGGAGTGCGAAACCTGGCCGACATGCCGGGGTACACGTATCCTCCAGAATCGGTAAAGTGGTCAAAGATCCACTACTCCGAGGACGGAATGGAGGCTTGGTACGCAGATCGTGTGGAAAACGTATACAGGAAGCTTTCCATCGTGAAGGCCAAAAAGGAAGGAGACAGGGTATGCTGAAGTTCAAGAACAGGGAGACGAAGACGGGCAAGGAGTTCATTTACCAGATATCGATGTCGTCCGTGCAGGGCGGAGTCGACGTGGAGGTCGACGAGATACAGGTTGAGCCTGAAATGAAGAACATCAGGCAGCGGACATTGCTCCTTACGCCGATGGACGCGGCTGCGTTCGTTCACCAGACGAGGGTTACGAACGGGCTGTCTTGCCGGCAGGTAGGTCACGGGACGAGCGCGTCCGGCGCGGGATTGACGCTATTCGTGCAGAAGCTTGCGAGAGGAGATGTGACCGGAATGGAGTTCATCGGCGACGTTGCCGAGGTTGGACTCAACATCGCCGGCGTATCCATGGTTGTTCCGACGTTCGTTATCGATGCCATGAGGCTTGCGGTCGAGCGGATGATGGAGTCGATGTTCTTCATGTCCACCGGCGAAATGGAAGAGGAGTTTGGCTGATGTCTAAGAAAGACGACGAGATTCTCTTCAAGGAGTTCTCGCACAAGGGCGTCACCATAACAAGGTACGACTTCGAGTCTATGCCGTGCCCCATGTTCGCCAAGGAGCTTGGCGACGACGTGATGCAAAAGATTGCCAAGGAAGCTTACGAATATCTCATCGGAATTGGGTGGGAGGATTCTCAGGTTACGAAATACCTTGGCGCGAGAAAGCAGAGGGTGTCCGAGTTCGATGCCACGGAGACGATTGAAATGGACGCCATCGAGGCGGACTTCTATCAGTTTATCGAGAAAGCCGCGATCGAGAACGGCATGAGGTACTACGAGGACATAAAGGAGAAGTGATGGCTGGAAAAATCAAGGACTGCGAGAAGATGACGGAGGGCCAGCTCCTGCGCGAGCTGGTCCGCAGGTTCATCTCTTACGACAAGGCACGTGACAGGTATGTGGGGCTCCTGCAGAAGGAGCTCAACAAGGCCAGATGGGACTATGAAAGAAATCCCAAGTGGGAAAGGCTACACATGGACCAGGATGAGAAGTTCTGCCTGTGCCGCGAGATCTGCCGCATCGTGAGAAAAGACCCTAACCTGATGTGGTGCTGACATGAAGATCAAGAAGTACAAGTCGAAGTTCGCGGTTCTTTGCCGCATGATCGACTGCGAGGACGACTGGGGTCTGTTCCTTCTCGGAGCCACGCACACAGATGTGTTCGACACCAGAGGCGCGGCAAGGAAGGCGATGAAGCGCGACTACATTGGCACCGCCGAATCGTATGACGCGTCGTGGAGCAGGGACGGCAAGGATCCATGCAAGAGGACGGTTCTTCCAGACGAGATATCGCTCGACGTTCCGATATACGACGCGGAGAACGACAGGGAGTCTTGGCTTAGGCTCAGGTGGAAGGTCGTTGAACTGTGAAAGGAGAACCATGTCATTCGACGAATTGACTGAGGAGCAGAAGCTCCAGGCGAAGCAGAACTACCTCGTGCGGCTTGCGGACAAGGACATGTTTGTCAAGACGATGAAGCAGTGGCATCCGGAGGCGTACGGCAACGAGGATGACAAGGAGCGCGGCCCGTCGTGGGGAGAGATGTCCGACGCGGACAAGCTTGTTTCCGACGACGTGATGCGGCAGGAAGGCGTGGAATACGTGCCTGGCGACTTCGGTGACGAAGAGGAACCGAAGCAGGAGAAGAAGGGGATTGAGACCACGGTGGTCGAGGGGATTCCGCAGTGGGCCGTCGACTACTTCGTCAATGCGGAGACGAGCGGTCTCGACGAAGAGGACCTCAAGCTTGTCACGGAATACGAGAAGAAGCTTCTCGGACAGGGGCTGAGGCTGATAACCCCGATAGACGGGACTGAGAACTCGTTCAACCCGTATCCTGCGTTCGGGCTTGCGTGCGACACGGTGGACTTCGACGCAGAGGTTATGGAACAGAAAGACAAGGAGGCATCATGAAGAAAGGAAAGGTTCATTCGGTAGGCGACGATCTGTTCGAGGAGTGCAACAAGAGGGTCGTCATCCACAGGGACAGGTTTCCGCCCAATCCTCTGAAGGATTACGACCAGACGTTCTATCTGCATTCTCGCATAGACGCCATCACAGGAAACGAAGACGACAAGAACTATCCCGATCCGCTCGTGGAGATCGAGGACGAGGACGGATTCCCCACCGGAGAATACAAGTGCCGTGACGGTGTTGTCGCGTTCTGGGTCTCTGCGTACATCCACAGCGGGATAGCGCTGAGTCTGGGGACTGTCAGGTGCGCGTTCGGTGACACTCCGATTCCTGGCGGCGGAGGAAGAGGCTTCGATACGACGCCGAACGCGGCGTTCATGTGGACCGACAAGGAACGGTTCGAGAAGATGAACGGTCCGTGGATGGAGGTCTACGACGAGGAGACGAAGACGAGGCGTCCGGCGAAGGACCATCAGGAGTTTCTCAAATACCTTGAGAAAATCGCCGAGGGAGAGCTTGAGCTGTTCCAGAAGTTTCTGGACGGCGAATGCTATTGGTACGACACCCAGATCAAGCGTCCGTACACCAAGACATACGAGAACGGAGAGACCGAAAAGGGCCACGACTGGGAGGACGGAGGTGATTCGTGCGGCGGCTACTATGTCGATGATGTGGGAGGCATCGACTTCCCGAAGGAAGAAGGATGGGAGGTTTTCGCAGACAACGACTGCTCAAACCTTGTCGGAGACGAGTACAACATCCCGGAGTTCGTGATCCTGAGGAAGTTCGACGACGGAGTGAAGTTCATGAAGTTCCCGAGCGAAAACGGGATATCGATGTGGACTCCCGACATCAAGGACGCGGCCGTATACCGAAGCTGGGGTCTGGCGCAGGTAGAGGCCCAGGAGGCAATTCCGAAGGAAGAGTACGACGCGTACAAGAACATCAAGGAAATCGATGACCTGAGGGGGAAGTGATGGACAGATACGTTACTCTTGGTGCCGACGAGCACGGACAGGTGTACGGGCTTGAGTTGAGCTACGACGGAACATGGAGGGGGAATCCTCTGGGGTACGCGACATCGTGCGTTGTCATAAGGCCGATGAAGAAGGATGTATACGAATACATCACAGAGGATCCCGAGTCTGCGAAGGAGCTGTGGCAGCAGTGTGTCGCAGCGGACAAGACGGAAAAGGGTCTCGATGAATGGTTCGACGACTACAAGGATTCCGACGACCTGTTCGACAAGTCGTTCGTGTCGGAACTTCTCGACGATGAAGACAATCCTACGGTCTCGCAGTGGGAAGAGAACCGAATTGCAGACGGGGATCACGAGTTCGCGTCGTTCCGCGAGTATGTAGAGGACGCGCTGATCAACTCGGAAGAGGTAGAGTCTGTAAATGACGAAGACGACGTCCACGAGTGGGAGTCGGCTGGTATATTCCCTCCGAAGAAACCGTTTGCGGTAGAGTTCGCGCCGAAGGAGCTGCTCGAGGAATACTACGCCCACCTGAGGAAGGTTGGGTATGAAGGGTGGAAGTGACAGGAAAGGAGAAATCATGGCAAAGAGACTGACTAGCGATGCGCTCGTGGCTCAGATGGTGAAGGACGCCATCGTGAACGACGAGAGGCGCGAAGACGGCAAGACGCCGCTTGGCGATGTGTTGGAGAGGGCGAAGCTGTGGTTCGACAGGGCGAAAACCCTTGTCGGCTGGAAGAGATGCTACTACGACAACCTCGTACAGAACGGTTTTGACAAGTTCCTGTGTTCGCAGGAGTCGAATCTTGGAATACTGGACTTCTGGGATGGCGACGTCGTGGAGTTCAGGAGTGACAGCGGAGTCGTGAAGACCGGTGTCGTGAAGTCAATTAGCATTAACGCTACGATACACGGAGGCGGTGGAGCAGCCGTAGTGTTCCCAGACGGGGAAGAGAAGCATTGCGACTGGAAGAACCTGTATCACGCGAAGATACCGAAGGCAATTCTGGACATTGCCAAGGCGCAGATCATGGCGTCCGGGAAGTGTCCATTCTCGAAGTGAGTCAAGACAAGGAGGAATCAACATGTCTAAAGGAATAACTCTGTCCAAGAAGCACGGTGTCAATCCGTCTCTGGACATCTGCTTCTGGTGCGGAGAGCCCAAGGGCCTTGCGCTGTTCGGAAGGATGAAGGGAGACGCGGAGGCGCCGAAGAGGATGGTGACGAGCCTGGAGCCTTGCGACAAGTGCATGGAGAAGTTCATGCTTGGCGTCCACCTCATCGAGGTGACGGATGACGGAAGCCGATTCGGCGACAACAAGGCCTTCGCGTTCACGGATACGGAGGGCAAGCCGCACTGGCCGACCGGAAGGTATGTGGTCATGAAGCCTGAGGCCATGAAGGACGGGAAGCCCGGCACGAAGGCATTGTGCGACAAGGCTACGATGGATCGTCTGCTTCAGGGTCGCAAGGAGAAGAAATGAGCACGCGGAAGTATCAGGTGTTCCTGAGGGTTGTCGGAACCGTGTCGATAGATGCGGAGGCCGACAGCCCAAGGGAGGCGGCTGAGAAGGTGTGCGACGCGATCCATGACGAGAGGGAACCGAAATTCCTCAATATAGACATAGACGACCTGGAGACATACATGCCAGTCGCCTACAACGACGAGAAGGGAAATACCAGGGATCTTGACGTTCCGAAGGAGCTTGTCGAGCAGGAAGTCGGCAACGCGCTTGTTGGAAGCGGGCTTTACGCATTGGTCAGGATCTCGAGAGACAGGAATGGGGTCGACTTCAGGCCTAGCGTCTCGTTTTTCCTGTCCGAGGCCAAGGCCGTCTCCGAGATGGAGAAGGAGTACGAGAAGGCCATAGAGTCGGCCGCATATCCGTATGTGACTTCGGGAGGCAAGCCGTGGGGGCCATGTCCTTGCTGCTATATCAACTCGAAGAACGATTCGAGCTCGCATGAGTGGTTCGTCACGAGCGCAGACTTGCGTACCGGAAAGACTGGAGGATGACATGTTTTCGCTAGAGATAAGGTTCGAGGACAACCCGCCAACCATAGACTTGTGCGGCACTGTCGAGGAATGTGCAGATCTTGCGATCCAGCAGATAGACGACGGCACGAGGAAGGACTTTTCTGAAATCAGGAAGGCCCTTCTTACGCGTCGGTCTTGGAGCGGTGCGGGAATCAGCATCTCAATCAAGAAGAGGTAGCCATGGCGAAGAAGATCTCAAAAAAGGATCTCGACAAGCCGCCAAAGTACAGAAGTGAGTATCCGTGCTGCGGGCAGTCGAGGTTCGAGCCCGTGAAGCGCGGTGCTCTGGACGGCAAGGTCTGGTGGAGCGTCTACGACAACAAGGAAAAGATGTGGCGCCCAGGGCACAAGTACAGGACGCGCAGGGATGCGGTCCTGAGTCTGCTGATGAACTTCAGGCACGAGCGGATGCCGTTCGAGCCTGACGATGAGAGGAAGGGTCTGAGATGGCTAAGAAGTTTGACGTCGTTGGATCAGGCTATGTGCCGTGCAACAAGAAGAGGTTCAGGGAAGCGAGGCTCGTCTTCTTCCGTCCGGGCTGGGGCATCATAAGCGTCGAGTTCGGGAACGGGCTCAAGGTTGGAATGCGCCGCGACGAGAGGGACGAGAAGGGCCGGCTGAAGGACGACTTCGTGAGGGTCATCGAGTACCACGGCGACCAGATATGCGACATCAGCAGCGAAACTGCTGAAGCGAGCAAATTCCGGGGAATAGGGTTCTGGGAGAGCTCGTCTACCGAGTACGGGTTCTCCAGGAAGGCCTATCCCACGGGAGACCTTCGCGACATCATCCCTGACGCGCTCAAGGAGGCTGGGCTTCCTAACGACTGGAAGCGGTTCTTCCTGCTCTCGAAGCGTGGCGAGTTCTGGGACAGGCCTTCCCCTATGGGCGTAAGGAGCCGGTCGTGAACGAGAATGTCGTCAAGAAGGTGAGCCTCTGCGTTGCGGAGGCCACGTTCAATCTCATGAAGAAGGCCGGGGTGGCTGTGAAGCCTCCTGAATGGAGGGCCACTTCCGTGAGATTCCGCATACCTGACAGGTTCGATCCGGACGAGTTCGCCGGCGAGGTAGCCGGCATTCTACGGGAGGACGGCGTGATGGTCAACGTGAAGATTGGGAGGAGCAAGAGGCATATCAGCGTCTCCTACTCAAAGTGGACCAAAAAGGATACCGATGCGGTAGCCAAGAAGAGGAGGGCAATGCGTGAACGGAAAGATGACGAATAGGCAGGCGTTCGCGAGATGCAGTCTGGAGTATGCTCTGGCCGTGTGGGCGTATGACAAGAGCCATGACTGGGCGTATCTCGAGTTCGGGTATTGGCTTGATGACGATTATCAGCATCCTGGCGAGAGCCCGCGAAAGTTAGCAAGGAAGCTGATAGAAGAACAGAAGGAGGCTTAAGTGGGAAGAAACAGCAGATTGATCAAGATAGGGCGGACGGACGTGAGGTCCGCACTCGGGTTCTTCTGGCACGACAACCACAAGATCTACGTGGCCGCCACCCCAGAAGATATTGTTGAGTGGAAGGAGCGTGGATACACTGACGGGGACCTGCACAAGATGGCTGAGATAGAGGCTGCGTTCAGAAGCAGCTCCGCGCTTAAGTTCATCTCGTGGTGCAGGACCGGCTGCATAGTCAGGCAGGGTGCTGCGCAGGTCACGTTCGAGTATGACGACAAGAAGGTCGTGCTGAGGATGAGGTGATTGCATGGACATAACGAAGGAACTGTTCGACTTCCTGTGGAGCTGCCCAAACAGGGAAGGGAGAGGCATCGCCGCGGGAAGCGGAACCGAATACATCTTCGAGGTCAAGAAGAGCGACTTGGACAAGTTCGAGAAGCTCTACATCAAGGCCGCGAGGGGAAGTCGAGACGATCTCGAGGATGACGAGCTGCCGCTCGAATGCGTGACGTGGAAGCCGAACGAGCGTGGAGATGGCGCCGGCTGGACGGATGGTCCGTACAGCAGGCAGTATCCCGGCTACGACTTCGATGGGTTCTACGAGTCTGGGCCAAAGGTTCACATCGACTGCGAGAAGTATCTTACTTTCCGCATCACCCTGTGGTACTACGACACGTTCCTGAAGCGGGTGTGCTGCACCGATCCTCAGCCGTACCTGAACAGAAGCTACATCGTCTGCATCGTGGAGGACAAGAAATGATTGATGTGGAAAAGCTGCTGAAGCAGTTCAAGAAGTGGGCCAAGAGCCTTTTGAAGGTGAATCCGGACTATGTGATGGATCCGGAGAGGCTTCTGCCATATCTGCGCGGGCCGAATTGGAACGAACCTGGAGTTGAATACGCTCACTACAGGACGACCGTGCGCCTATACGGGGACGAGCTTCTTGCGGAGTTCGAGCGGCTTCGCGAGATGCCGCACGAGGACGCGGTGAAGGAGTACATGGCCCTGCTCAACGACAGCGGGCTTGGAAAGGACTCCAAATGACGTTTGGGGAGTTGTTTATCCTTGCCGGCACCAATACTGTATTCACCGTGTCTCTTGGCGAGAGGACGTCGGAACACATTGAGATACTGGATAGCGATCTTGGGGCTGGAACAAAGGAGGCTGAAGTCCTTGACCGATTGATGCCCAAGAAAGTGCTTCGGTACATTCCTGGAAAAATGCAGAGCAACAGGATTCCGGGTCAGATGAAATATCCGCACATGTCAGTGGTGCTTGAAGAGGAAAAGGTTCAGTGAGGAGGACGTATGGCAGGAAAGTATTCGGATTATACGAGCCTGATGGAATGCGCAGCCGCAATCGTGAGTGAGTGCATCCTCAAAGGGAGGTCTGACGGATGGTGTGGCACGCTTGAGGATCTCGAAAAGCTCGAGAAGATATGTGGCAAGTTCGGCGTTGAATACGTTGACGACTTCCATGGGACATGGAAGCCGAAGAATGGCGCGGACGGTCAGAAAGGAGAAACAGAATGAAGGTGAAGAAAAACGCGCATCTGCCGCCTTGGGTGGATGTGTCGGGGAACGCGAACAAGGACTACTGGATATCTCCCGCTTTGCCGTGGATGCCGGTTTCGGATACCGACGGAAGGGACGATTTCAGCGGGATTGTCCTCACCGCTCTTCTCCATAGAATCAGGAGCGGCGTTGTCGAAATGAGGCTGGAGAGGCGCAGGTTCATGCTCAAGAGGGATGGTACGGCCACGATTGGGGCGATCGGACAGACGGTCGCTTTTGGAACCATGCCGCTCAAGAAGTTCCTTGCTGCTACGGACGTATCGATTGGACGCAAGGCTACTGCCAGGATATTCACGTTCTACGAAACTGGAGTTGACGTGATAACCACCTCCGTGGCTGGAGGACTTCCGTACGACGCGCAGATGGTCGCGAACGTATGCAGGGGCTACGACAAGCCTGATAAGTTCATCGCCGGCACGAACTACGCATCGATGACATTCCTTTTCAACGAGGGGAACAAGTCGTTCGAGAAGTGGAGGAAGGGATTGGAATGCCCGAAGAGGTGATTGACTACGATAGCCGGGCTCTGGTGCATGCCGAGGAGATCGGCGTGATCGAGTACAAGGTCAACGGGAACCTGATGGAGTATTGGAGCTTCTTCGGAAACGAAGGCTTCTACTTCATCAGACACGACCTTGATTCAGGAAAAGACGTGTTCCGTGGAGCGAACATCCCGTGGAACGGCGTGATACCGGCATTTCTGATGACGGAGACCGGCGCCACGCTCTACAACTACATGGAGGGATGAGTCAATGGACGTCACGATAGTAGACAGCGAAAGCGATAGGGAAGAGGTCAGGCGCGTTCTAGACGGGCATGCCGACATGTCCAACGGCGACATCACCAGGGAAGAGTGGGGAGACGAGAGCAAGTTTCCGCGCAAGCAGTGGCTGATGGTCGAGGACGAGAAGGCGGCTCAGCAGACTGGGTATCCATTCACGGTAGTGGACAACCGGGAGGGCGAGTGCTTCGTGGAGGGGTTTATGACGCTCGACGGGGCACTTCTCTACCTGTGCGACTGCCACATCACTTGCGAGGGGCAGGAGAACTGGGACTACAACGGATCCGTGAAGGATCGGGGTGGTCTGGACGTGAAGGAGGGCGACGAGGAGGAGAGACATGTATCTGAATGACGACTGGACGTTCCTCGTGGAACTTTGCGGAGATCCGCCGCTTGCCGAGCACTGCACGTGCCTTGTCGACCTCAGCGAGGAGGACGACAGGGGCGACATCGAGGTGTTCAGGGATCAGGATGGCATCCTTCACTGCACGCTTGGGTGCGTGTGTGACGGAGACGGGGCTGAGATGAGGGAGATCACGGCCGTCAGGGAGTACAGGGAGTCCGAGCCGTTCAACGGAAAGTTCACCACGTTCAAGCTTGTGAGCATCGTAGACTTCATCAGGCGCCTGTGCGACGCTGCGAAGTTCGACGGAGACACGGAGGACGAGATATTGAAACTCAAGGAGAAGTACGGCGTCCTGTCGCATACGGATGAGGCGGGATGCCAGAGGGGGTCGAATGACAACTGAAGAGCTGCTTTGCGCAGTAACCGGCAACGTTATCCTTGAGGTGTCAACGAGCCACCACGAAGGTCGTGGAGAGTACAGCACAGACAAATGGACGATGAGCACCATACACGGCGGAAAGAAGATAATAGAGATCTTGAAGAGATCTCCGACTATCGACTACGACAAGGTGCTTTCATCGAATTGCGAAGTTGGGGAGCCAAGAGACGGGTTCACCGTTGTGAGGTCATTGGTTCCGCCAGTCAAGCAGGGAAAGACATGAGGGCTCAAGCTATGAGTGACAGGAGAAAACCGTATCATTTCGAGATACCGCTTCCGAATGGCGGAAAGTGTGTCAGCAATGGAATGGATACCATTGAGCTATGCGTCGCCGAGTGCAAGAGAATGTGCGATTCGTGCGGCGTAGACTACGACCGTCGCGACGTGAAGCTGTTCATTACCGACTCGGACGGGGTGCATGAGTGTACCGAGGAAGGCGAGTTCGCCGACTGATAGAGGAGAAATAGTGAAATGACTCTGAACGAACTGATGGCTGAGTCGGACCACGAGGTCTACTTCTGCGTAGTCACCCCGGACGAGGAGGAGCACATATTCCTGTCTTCGGACTACCACGGTGCGCATCCTGACGTGATGCCAGAGCTGGCGCCGCTGCTGGAAAGGGAGATCGGAGACTTCGATCTCGTGATCAGGGACGATCCGGAGAGGCCTGACGTTATGAATGCCGACAAGGTGGCGATGGTGTGGGTTCCGCTTCTTGAGACGGAAGAAGAGGCCAAGAAAAAGGAAAGGGACGCAGAAGCCGCAAAGAAGGCGGAGGAGGCGAAGAGGATATCCGACAGGGCCAAGAACAACAATGGAGTCAGGGAGGATTATGCCAAGATTAGGATGGAAGTTCCGCGCAGATATGTTGTGGTGTTCCACGAGAAGGGGAAGTTCGTCATATATGGCGAAGATGCCTTGAATCTCATGGGGACGGCAAACTGCCGGTTCCTTCCAGACAAATCAGGCCCAAGACTCGTCATACGCGAGGATCGGGCAGCGAATGCGTTCCGCCGGATTCTCGGCGTCGGCAGGGGGATTGCCCTGTCCAGGGAGAGGACAGGCGAGAGCAAATGGTGCAGTTGGGAAGTGTACAAGCTTGTCGACGGAGAGGATGACCTGAATGAAATCAAAGACGAACAGGGGTAACTGTCTGTTCTGCTGTCAATGCGGAATGATAGTAACTGAAGACGACTCGGTGCATACCACGTCCGGCAGGATGTGTTTCGGATGCGCTGCGGAGATAGTCAGGAACAAAGGAAAGGCATCTGACATGAGGAAGACGAAGGATAGCAAGACGAACGAGAAAGGGAAGTCCAAGGCCGTCTTGGCCGTCGAGGCCAGGATGGACGAGAACAGGCGCGGCGCTCTGCTTGCGGCCGTGTGGGGGAAGAAGAAGGTGACGAGGCTGAACCAGATCATCGACAAGGACTACTGCGGCCGGCTGACCGTAAGGGAGTTCGCCGCGATGGTTCTTGCCGACAGGCTCAACTTCCCGAAGGGCCTCGACACGCCGATGTGCATCGGCGACTTCGAGGGTAATTTCTGCACAAACGTGCTGAGCGTCACGGTCGGCGGCGACAAGTCCGACCATGTGTGCATAATGGGCGACCCCCACGGTTGCATGGAATAGGAAGGACGAAAGGAAGAGATGATCAAGATATACATCGGAAATCTGTCGTGGGGAACGACGGACGACGGGCTGAAGAAGGCGTTCGAGAGGTTCGGCGAAGTCAATGACGCCAACGTCGCAAGGGATCGCGAGACCGGGAGATCTCGCGGGTTCGGATTCGTCGAGATGGAAGAGGGGTCGGCGAGGACGGCCATCGAGGAGATGAACGGAGCGGAACTCGACGGCAGGGTGCTGAAGGTCAGCGAGGCAAGGCCCCGCGGAGATCGCGCCAATCGTGGCGATCGTGGAGGTCGCGGCAATCGTGGCGGACGCGGATTCCATGGAGGAAACGGTGGACACGGATACGGGAAGCGCCGGCCACGTGGAGATCGCGGGAACCGCGATGACGGGTGGTCCGAGAGAAGGTGGTAGGAGGAGACATGGCAAAGAAGACCAAAAAAGACGGGTCGAAAGGCTACGAGCTCATGCAGGCCTATCTCAAGGTGGACTGCATGGGATCCGGCAATCCCCCCAGGATTGTTCTCCGCAAGGCTTCCGACGAATCTATCACAGCGGACCTGGTTCTGCTGCCAGGCGTTGTCGTCGAGGCGAGCGGGGACTTTCCGGACTGCTCCAAGTGGTCAGAGAAGGACTCGTGGGAGATCTGCTCGAAGGTCGCCGAAAGGTTGAGGCTTGCGGAGCGAACGGAAAAAGACACCCCCAAGAGGAACGCGTACTGCGAGCATCTTGCGTATGCGTATTCCATCCTTTGCGACTACGTGCAGGAGTTCGACGACGACTACACGATGTCGAAGGAGACGGCGGAGACGCTCATCCGCGGTGCGATCGACAGGATCGTGAGTGCCGGCAAGTGCTTCGGGTTCAGGCTCGACCAGTACAGGAGCGACGACTGATGGACGTGTACGGAAAGCTCGGATGCACGAGGGACGACTTCTGCACCATGCTCCTCGAAGAGATCGAGGACGGCATTACGAGCGAATACTCGGCGAAGATCGCAGACGCGATCGCAGAAAAGGTTGCGGTTGACGTCCTTGAGTCGGCCGACCCTAAGGAGTGGAATGCCTGCGACATCAGCCTAGGTGTCGGCAGGGTCATCCTCAAGCGGTTCGGCGTGGACGTATGACCGTGCGGGAGCCCCTTCGGGGGCTCTCGCTTTTTTTAGCTATCAGATGAAAATATCTTTTCGCACCCCCATTGCATATTGTGACAATATCTGATATAATATCGAGCCGTAGACCAAGGAGTCTACTTTCATAACACAAAGGAGAACACATGGCTGACGAAAAAGAAGTTGACAGTGGCTGTGGCGGCTGTGGGTGCGGTCGCTCCAAGCCAAACGGTGAAGGCGCAGATAATGCGTCCGGAGGCAATGCGGGACCTGACTCCCCTATTGCATGGGGAGAGAGTGTGGCCAAGAGCGCTGTCGCCGGCATGGATGCGCCAAAGGGTGAGGGGGTGTGTCTGTCCGATGAGATGCAGATCAAGGACGAGGACATCGACGGATTCATCGAAAAGTGCGACAAGGAAGGCAAGAACCCCCTTGACGTGGTGAAGTTCATCGCAGAACAGAACGGCATCGACCTGTCGTCCGTTCCGAGGGGCGATTCGCTGAAGCTGAGGCTCTACGAGCTTCTAAAGGGCGTGGTCAGGAAGGTGCTGTTCGGGTTTGTGTCGTACTGCGCGGACAACTACGGCCTCGGCGTGCTGCAGTCTATTATCAGCTCGGTCGGGAACACCTGCGGAGGCGGCTCCTGCTGCGGCAAAGAGAAGTCGGTTCCGAGGTCGGAGGACAAGGAGTCCGAGGTTCCGGTAAGGGTTTTGCCTGTAAGGCTTGTTCCCGTCAGGATCGGGTACGCGTTCACATGGTGAAGCCCAAGCCCAGCCGTTCCGCCAAGAGGGCGAGATTCGAGAGACACGCCTCACAGGTCGTGTTCGACCCGGACTCGTCCTCTTTCGTCGTGACATGGGCCAAGTGCAGCCGGCCGATCGAGGAGCGCGTGGCGGCGCACAAGGATCCGCTCACGTGGATTCCTTCCGTGTCCGCCATAGCCGTGCTTTACGACAGGGGGTGCATACCGCATTCCCAGACGGTTTTCGCCGCAAGGGCGGTGGGAAGGGCCATAGACGCCGGGGACAGGGAGATGCTTGACACCGAGGGGGCCAAGAAGGCCGCCGAGCTTGTGCGGGATCTCTCTTCCATGTGCGTCGACGCCGCAAGTCCGTCCGTGGAGCGTGACGTAAGGCAGGCCATGAGGCATCTTCTCGACGAAATCGCGGCCGTGAGGTTCCTCAACACCCCGGCAAGCGAGCTTGAGGAGTCTCTGGTCATGCCGATTCTCGACAAGGCCACCGACGAGTGCTTCTCCGTGCATGGGTTCTCGTCGTGGCCGGTCCAGTCGATGAGGCGCAGGTTCATGTTCTGCATGAACAAGAGGGAGCGGACGGAGGTTTCATATACCTTGGTTTCGCTCCTTTTCGACGTCGGCTCGTGTCCGCTGCTTTCGCTTTCCGACAGGAGGGCGCTGAGGATGCAGTCGATAAAGGCCTCCGGAATCGACGATGTGTTCATGCCGGAGACGGTTCACGGTTTCTTCATGCACGCTCTCAATGCGATGAGGGCCATGAAGGACGAAGGTCGTTCCCGCCTTGGGGCGAGGATGACCCAGCAGCAGCTGGCGGACAGCCTGGAGGCGTCCGGTTTCAATGGCAAGTAAACAAAAACAACAAAAAGGAACAGTAAAATGCAATTCGTAAACCTAACAACGCGCACAGTGTTCACATCGTTTTCTGGATCCCTGGCTCCCGGCCAGGTGTCTCCTGACGGAGGTCTCAAGCGCCGCCGGCTTCAGGATGCGCTGGAGGAGGTGGTCAAGGTGTGCGGTAGCAGTCTCGGCATCAGGCTCAACGCCAGGGAGGCCGAGCTCATCGCCAAGCTGATGGATCTTGACGCCAAGGGCGGCGGATTCGACCCCGCGTCGCTTCCGAAGGAAGTCAGGGAGGATCCCACCGGCGAGAAGCGCAACTCCGAGGCCATCCGCGAGGCCCAGCAGCGCGAGATGGACGAGAGGGGCAAGGCCAATGCCGACGCGGCACGCAGGGAGGCCGAGATCAACGGCGAGACCGATCCTGACAGGAAACCGGTCGGACCCGCTACTCTCGAAAACGAGGGCGAGAAGGTGGACGCCTCCAAGCTTAAGAGCGGATTCGAGAAGCTCATGGAGGAGAACGCCAGAATCGCCGCCGGCGAGAACAAGGAGAAGCCCAGCTCCGAGGAGATCCTCGACCCGATCGGCGCCCACGCCAAGAAGGACGGAGCCGCGGATCCGGAGCCGGCCGGTGGTGATGCAGGCGAGATCGGCGCAGAGCCCGTGTCCGTGAGCATGGCCCACGGGCTTGAAGGCGACGGCACCAAGAGCGCAGACGCTCAGGAGCCCGTTCCCCAGGCGCCCGAAAAGGGAAGCGCGATGGACAGGAAGGCGGCCGAGGTGGCCGGCGACCTCGCCCAGATCGGCCCCAAGAAGAAGGCTGTCGCCAAGGGCAAGAAGAAGTGATTCTTCCAGGACCCTTAGCTCAGCCGGTTAGAGCGGGCGACTCATAATCGCCTGGTCGTGGGTTCAAGTCCCTCAGGGTCCACCATAGACGTAGAAACAGGATGCGTAGCTCAATATGGATAGTAGCGCCCCTAGGCTACATGCCGAAGGGCAGTTCCGGGTTCGAGCCCCGGCGCATCCACCATCGCAAAAGAGGAAGAGCGTAAAATGACAAGCAGCGACAACAGCATGGAGAAGATGATGGCGGAGGCTGAACGCCTCGGCAAGGAGCAGACGGAGCTCGAAGAGAGGAACCGCAAGCGCCGCGCCAAGGGCAGGAAGCCTCTTCCTGACGCGCAGGAGAGGAAGGACATGGACGTCGGACGCCGGAGATACCGTACCGGCGACTCCACGACGGTGGACGCGGCGGACGCCATGAAGCTCTTCGAGATGCGCAAGGCCGAGATGATGTCCGGTCAGGACGATTTCGTCGATGACGACGACGAGGAATCCGTTGAAGTCCAGCCTGTGCGCAGGAGCCCGTCGAAAAAGGCCGAGAGCAAGGGCGAGGAGCAGGCCATCCGCGAGGCCGAGGCGGCACGCAGGGTCCAGGACATGAAGAACGGACGGGTGGATCACGAGGGGAACTGGTCTCCTGAAGGCTCCAAGGTCGAAAGCGGCGACAAGACCGTCATCGTGGACAAGGCCGTCCTCGGAAAGGTCTGGGGAGGCTCCGAACAGGCTGAACCGGCCGGAGGGGAGCAGGATGCCGCCAAGCCCTCGAAGCCTGCCAAGCCCGCTAAAAACGTCGCAGCGGAAACCCTTGAGGAGTTCAAGGAGGATCTGTTCAAGAGGCTCGGGGTGTCGTTCGACGCGATCGAACGTACATTGTCGGACCTTCAGGGGCGCGTGTCGGAGATCGTCACGGCATCCACGCCAAAGGAGATTCCGGACGGAGTGGATGAAGACGAGTTCAAGGATCTTCTTTCGCAGAAGTTGCCGGTTGTTTTCGACGTTGGCGGCACCCAGATGACGTTCGACGCCATAACCGTGTTCCACGCGCCTCCCTGCATCACTGTGGTGTCCAAGATCGGTTCCGCCAAGATAACCCCTAAGCCTGGGGCTCAGCTCCTCCTGTCGTACGTCATGGACGGGAAGGCCTATGTGAAGGATCCGGTAACGTTCCTCGGAACGAGGTTCGACCTGCCCATGTTCGGGCTGTCGTTCGTGGGATTCATCCGTGATCTTGAATCCGACATGATAGACACTGCGGCCGGAATCGAATCCGGACCTGCAGGAGAAATGGCTGGAGGGGCCGAGTGAGATGCCGGCCGCTCCAGTCATCATATCTGGAGTAAGGCCGTCTAGCCTTGTTCCTCTCGAACCCTCCGTATCCGAAGTCCAGATAGGCATGGATTTCGGTTCTGGGGCGTCGTTCTCACAGATATCGTTCGTAAAGCCTGACGGCGGTCCGGATATCGATATCTTGAAGACGAGGATGCAGGTGATGCCCATGTCGGCCGTCCCTGAGCTCAAGATAGAGCACGCAGTGACATGCGAGGGAGATCCTGCGGCGGACGAAGCGCTTGCAGAATCGGCCAGGCGAATCCTTGACGTATGTTCCGACGCGTGCTCCAGATGGTTCTCGGCGATGAGAGCCTGCATACGGAGGGACAGGGTTCGCCAGTGCCTGTTCAGGGAGGAGCACGGGCTTCCGAACAGCGCGAAGATACCGTACCAGAGACAGCCAGTCACGGCGGCAGAGCAGTCTGTGGCAGACATGGCGGAGTCCATCATACGCTGTCTGTTCGGAAACTACGTGGCCAACTACGCAAGGGAGAAGTTCGAGCACGCCATAGACACCGGAGACATGAGGGCGTTCAAGATACGCCTTCTCGTCATAAAGGCACGTGACTGCCTGCACAAGGAGAAGTCTCCGCTCCTACCTTGGTTCGTAAAGGGAATGGACCAGTGCATAGACAGGGCAGAAAAGCTCGCCGGCTGCATACCTGACCCGTCTCCCAGAAGGATGTCAAAGGCAGAGCAGGAGAAGAAGCGCAAGAAGGAAGAAGAGGAGAAAAGGCTGAGAGAGATGCAGCCTGAACTCCCGTTGGTATGGCCTGGACAGGAGAACAACGCTTCCGTAAACCAAGATATTGATGGTTCCGATTCGGGCCAGTCCACAGACAAGGGTATTTCCAATACCCCCATTTTGGAGGGTTGCGAGTCAAAGACTGCTATCTGCAAAAAAGACGGTAAAGAGGTCGCCGTTTCCGAGCGTACGCAAGATAGCGATAATGTTACAGTAACCGTTACTGAAACAAATGACCATTCAGGCGGTGGCAAGCAGAGTCCGAAGAGGCGCAAGACTAAGAAGGCTAAGTCTGATGTCGTAAGGAAGGCTCGCGAATACAATACGGTCGAGCAGATACTTGACGACATCGAAGACGGGAAGATAGTCCCGTATGAATCTTCGGAGGAGATATGCGCAGACCTCAAGGCCGGGCTTCTCACCCCTGTCGAGGCTCTCATGTTCACAAGCGCCCTTGACCGATACAGTCCGGAAGGGGCGGAATGCGTTGACGACGCAAACCGCTTTGACCTCGAGAGGGAGTCTGTGGGAGTAGACGACGAAGACGACGAAGACGAGATTGAAGATGACGGAGCTGAGCCTGGATCTTCGTTCTCGTACAACCCCAATGGTTTCGCCGGCGCGGACAGGTTCGACGGCGAATCTGACGAATGGGGTTCTGACAACGAATGGTGAAAGGAGATTTTCGTGGAAGCAGATGATGTCATGCTTAGGAAGAGTCAGCCCCAGGAGGATTCAGGGGATGATTTGTCGGTCTTGGACAAGATGATCGTATGGAGCCGGAACAAGCCATTGTCGAAAGAGGAGCTTGAGGCTTTCGGTCCGCCGCGAAAAAGCGCGGACGTCGGGCTTACGGTGCGTCCATGGGCTACCGTCAAGATGATTGACACTGGAGGGAAGAGACCGCGTCCAGTCGTGTTTGTCGGAATAAAGGGCACATTCTAAGGGGGGGCTCGATATGGATTGCCATAGATGCGAGAATCTCCAGTATGGAGGGTGCCCGTACGGCCGGTGCGTACATCCGGGCCACAGCGACGTAAAGTTCTACAGGAGAAAGCCGGGGAGGAGCGTCCCTACAACAAGCAGATCTGTCCCGACTTCAGGATGAAGAAGCGGTGTTCCAACTGCCGGTACTGGGAGAGGGGCGAGTATTTTGCGGACGGAAACACTCCTTCGAGAAAGGGGAAGTGTTCTCTTGACTGCCAGAGGGACGGCAAGATATGCAGGCTCTGGAAGCCCGGAAAGACCTCTTGGAAGAAGAGACCGAAGTCATGATTTCCGCATGGCTTGGCACGTCTTCGGGGGCGTGCGTGCTTGACTGCAAGTTCAAGATATTGTATTATTCTTCCTGTAGCTCATTAAGGGCAAGGAGAAAAATGCTGAAATGACGTGCCAATGGTGTACACGCTACAGGCGCAGAGACGGGAAATCGCTGTGCTTGACGAAAACAGACGACGGTAAGGTCGTTCTGTCGGAGATAAAAGGCCTTGCGTGCGAGAAGTTCTCTCCGCGGAAGTCCTGCACAACTTGTGAACACAGGTGTTCATACGAGGAGCGCGAGAAGCTCCTTTTCGCCGATGGCGGATGCAATCGGTGGGAGCTTCGTAACCTTACGACGTGGGGAGGTCCGAGAAGGTTCTCTCACAAGTGACAGCTTGGAAATCCAAAACAAAGGAGAATCACAATGAAGTCGTTGATATTGGCAGCATCGGTTCTTTCGGGGTGCTTCAACTCCGGGAACGTCACGCAGACCACTCAGCCGACCGGGCCGGCTGACGCGTCTGGCGGAGGGTCGAAGGTGTCCTACCTCTGCGTAGGAATGGAGAAGTCTCAGCGTTTCGGGGAGTGTCCCGGATGCGAGATCGACGCGAAGCATCTGTCGGCTCTCATGAGTCAGATCTTCGGGTACAAGGGAGATACCCTCATATCCGAGCAGGCCACGAAGGCCGCTGTCGTGTCGAAGCTCAAGGAGGGCATCGATGGCACCGGTGAGGACGGGCTGTTTCTGTTCTTCTATTCGGGACACGGCGGCCAGGAATACCTCGGCGGCAAGGAGCCCGACGGCGCCGACAGGATGGACGAGTATCTGTGCCTGTACGACTCCCACATGCTGGACGACGAGATATGGGGTATCGTAAGCAAGTGCAAGGGGCGCGTGTTCCTGTATTTCGACGCCTGCCATTCGGCCACAATGTTCAGGACTGTCAGAAAGCCGGTAAATCCGAATGTGGAAGTCGTTGTTGACGTTAAGGAAAGAGCAAAGGCCCTCGGATTCAACAACATGGGACTTCTCGTTGAGGCCGAAGACCTGGTGCGTTCGTCCGGCTTCACGTTCCGGCCGGACAGGCACATTGTCGCCCGAGCCCTTTCCGGGGAGAGGGGGCAGAACCCTCGTCTGCTATGCTGGAGCGGGTGCAAGGAGATCGAGTATTCTTACGGAGGCAGTCGCGGAGGTTTTCTCACCATCTGCGTCCTGAATGGTTTCAAGAAAGGGATTTCCTATGGTGATCTCTGGACTAGTGCGCATGACGCGGTAAAGGCGATGGAGCCTTCGCAGAACCCTGTCCAGACATACATCGGTGGAGGCTTCACTCCTGGCATGGAGGCGTTCAGGTGAGCTTGATGCCGGTAGAGAGGGATGTGAGAGTCCGCAAGGACGGGACTGGCGTTTCTGTGTCCGTCCCTAATGCCGTGCCCGACAAAGGGGCGGATGTTCACGAGGCCGCTCCGGATCCGTCCAACCTTGTGACGGTGATGGGTTTTGACAGGAAAGACGTACTTTTCAGGTCCAACGGAGTAGGCGCCATTCAGTGGAGGGACTCGAACGGAGAGGTGGTCGCACTGCTGATAAGGATGAAACCCGACCAGTGGGGTTTCTCCTGCAGGGGTGACGAAGATTGGCCTCAGATGTTTGAAATGTACGGGAGCCCCGAAATATCTTAGGACGGATCGTGGACCTTCTCGAATACGGAGATATCGTAACGCCAGTTGACGACCCCTGCCAGTACAATCCTGCGTGGAGGTCGATTTTGGCCCAATATCTATTCGCAAACGGAAGGTGGAACAAGGACGGTCTTTCATACCTGGCGAAGACCGGATGCGTTACAGTAACGCGTACTGTAACGCGTGAGGTATCTGTTAACGAGAAGGGCTCAAAGTCGTCTAAATCCAAGAAACCGGCAAAGAAGAAGAAAAACTCTCATAAAAAGACTGTTACTGTAACAGAAAAGATACACACTCCGCTTCACCCGTTCGACACCCATCCAGAATACAGGGCGTTTGCTCTTGACGAATGGATAATGAAGAAGCTGATGTTCATGAACGACAATGCGGACGGAGTGCCGACCACGGACGAAAAAGTCCCATTGAAGCTTGCCCAGAGATGGTATGAGGAGGTCGACAGCGAGTCGGCGATGAAAAAGCGCATTGAGGCGCTTCTGCTGACGGAGATCGGCATTGACGTGATAACCATGGACCTCATCGGCTTGCCCAGTTCGCAGCCGGCGATAGAGGCGTACGAGAGGCTGTACTTCAACTGCCGGGACGATAACTTCGAGCCGCATCCGTCTACTCAGCTCAGGATGAAGATGGCGATGCCGTGGGGTCCGCTCAAGGCTTTTCTCAGGAAGTGGGAGGAAATCGACCGCGACGGATTCTGCGTACAGGACGGGCGTCCTATCGCGAAGGACAGCGACGTGTGGAAGGCGGTTGGCGCCACGATGGGGTACGAGGCCCTTATCTACCTGTGGAGATGGGAGAGGACGGCTCATGGACTGAAGGACACGAGCCTCATGCACATGATGGAGATTTCGTGGAAGTCCTCGATCTCCAGGCTCCTTTCCGATCTGTTCACAGGCACCATAGCCCACGAGGACGTGGCAAGGGTTCTCGCCGCCTACTCCGCTCACATGAAGTACATCTCCGACGACCGCAAGGACGGCGGAGAGGGCGGAGAGATGGCGGAGGCGTTCCTGGCGCTCCTCGGAGTGGCCGCTCCGAAGATGCGCGAACTCGTGGTCGGCGGGGCAGGCATGATCACCGACAACGATATCCAGTCACGCATCGAGAGCCAGCAGGCAATCGACAAGACGCACATACAGGACGCCGGAAAGCAGGTGGCGACCGAGATCATCGACGCTCAGATAGCGGATGCGATTGAGAGGTAGCCATGGCGTCGATAGACCGAGAGATCATCAAGAAGGTTCCGTCGCTCGTCAAGAACAGCGAGATAGCGGCCCAGATAAACGCCACGAACAACGCCGCGCTCCTGCCGCACCTGTTCAGGGTGAAGGGTGAGCCTTTCAGCCTGAAGGACAGGCCGCAGTTCGACGTACTTTTCGAGAAGAAGCTCTATCCCGACCTCATCATAATGTCTGGCCGTCAGCTTGGCAAGTCGATGACCCTGTCGAGGAGCGAGGTGTTCATACCGCTCTGCATCCCGCAGTTCCAGCTGCTGTACGTAGCTCCGCTGCAGGAACAGACGCGCCGCTACAGCGACCTTTACCTGACTGAGGCCATTCGGTCTTGCCCCTTGGCGCAGAAGCTCCAGTCCAAGAGCATGGCCGGCGTCCTGTCCGATGCGAAGATCATAAGTGCCACTGGGCACCAGACGTTCGCAAACGGCGCCGGCATACAGCTCACCTACGCCAAGACTTCGGCCGACCGCGCCCGCGGTATCATGGCGGACATGATCGACTTCGACGAGATCCAGGACCAGACGGACGAGACGGTCCCCA
>Ga0247610_10000655_pt1 | contig 47415 bp, 14 predicted proteins | sample 174DNAGHGhighgp2_FD_193483 | JGI IMG/M metagenome (GOLD analysis project Ga0247610, IMG submission 193483) | Sheep rumen microbial communities from Palmerston North, Manawatu-Wanganui, New Zealand - 1742 DNA GHGhigh gp2 | ecosystem: Host-associated > Mammals > Digestive system > Stomach > Rumen...
TGGTCGGACGGTGCGTGTGCGAATCCGTGACGAACGTGCGTACCTGACCATCAAGGGTCCTAGCGAGAATGGTGGATTGTCCCGTTACGAGTTCGAACGCGAGATTCCCCTCGAAGATGGACGCCAGATGATGCAGCTCTGCGAACCAGGCATCATCGACAAGACCCGTTGGTTGGTAAAGTCCGGAAATCATACCTTTGAGGTCGACGAATTTCATGGTGCCAACGAAGGCTTGGTGGTAGCGGAAGTAGAGCTAGCCTACGAGAATGAACCATTCAAAAAGCCCGATTTCATCGGGAAAGAAGTCACGGGCGACCGAAGGTACTATAATAGTCAGCTGAGAAAGGCGACTTTGTCGCTTAATGAGTAATTAGTAATGAGTAATTAGTAATTATGATATGTTTAAGCGCAGACGGCATACAGACAAAGATGCGTATATTCCGCCACGAAGGTAATCATAATTACTCATTACTAATTACTCATTACTAATTTAATAATAAAATTAGTTTAAAAAGTCTTAACGCCCCATTCGTTTTATCCATATTTTTCTTATCTTTGTCATCGTATTTAAGACGAGTCAAGATGGGAAAACGCATTTATATAGGATTATTCGTTTTGTTGGTGGGCTTGACAGCTTTTGCTTCCTCCCAACAATCGCAGCCCGAATGGAAGAAGAATATGACTGAGGGCGACCGCTACGGTCATGCCCGTATGTTCCGCCATGCCCTTTCCTGCTATGAGAAAGCGTATGAGGACCCAGCCATCAAGGATAGTGTGAATATCCAGTTACGACTGCTCAAGAATCTGACCGATTGTTACGACATCTCCGGCAACGGCAAATTGCTCGTTCAGGCGAATATGAAGTTGCGCGATTTGGCGAAGGCAAACCACAAGGATGCCTATGTCGCTATGTCCAATTTTATGAAGGGTAAGCACCAGCACTATCAGGGCAGTCGCGACGAAGGTTATGCCCTATGCCTGGAGGCGCTGGACTTGCTGAAGAAGAGCCCCTGTCCGCAAAAAGAAAAGGAATTGTCCCTTTTCTATGCCGCCTTGACCCGTATGTACACCCGTGACGGTCGCTATGCCGACGCTATGAAGATGTCGGAGTTGCAGGAGCAGGCCACTCGCCAGATTCAATCGTCCGAGCAGGATAAGTTGCGTGCTCTTTACCGCACCTATGCCCTTCGTACGAACCTGCTGACCGCTGAAGGACGGACGGAAGAAGCCGATTCCTGTTATGCTGCCGGTCAGCGGTTAGGCGTTTCCGACGTGATAGTACAGCCCGACCTGATGCCCTATCTGCGTCAGCACCAGATGTGGCAGGAGATATTAGATGTTGCCCAATATGCGAAGAAGAAGATACAGGAGGATGGCGACACGTGCGGTCTGCTGATGTATATGATACTTAGCGATGAGACTGAGGCGCTTATCGGATTGGAGCGCTACCAGGAGGCAGCCCGTTCTTATACGGCCTCCGAAGCAATACAAGACACATTGAGCAAGCAATATTCGCAGGCCCTCATCACCACCGTCCGTGAGGCGGTGATGCAGGAGCACGAACTCTCGCGCCACAACCTGTTCATCGTTATCTTGATTGCAGCTATCGTTTTCCTATTGCTTATCGCTGGAGCCTTGATTGTTTATAACCGTTTGCAGCATCGACGCAATCTGGCCATGGCGCTCAATATCCAGAGGTTAATGTATTATCGTGAGCAGGCGCTGAAGCACGTGGAGAAGAAAGAAGATGCTGATGAAACCGTGCAAAAAGAGGAAGAAACGGATCCTGGTAAGCTTCGCTTCGAGGCTGTTGACCACCAGATTATGAAGGAAGAACTCTTCCGCAATCCTGATTTCGGTCGCGACGAACTGATTCGCCTCATGGGTGTCGACAAAAACGCCCTCGCCCCTATTATCCAGCGTTTTACGGGCACGAACGTCACGGGTTATGTGAACGGCAAACGCATGGAGTATGCCGTTTTGCTCATGAAGGAACATCCTGAATATACGCTATCAGCCATTTCGGAGGCTTGCGGCATCAAGAATCCTGGTACGTTTATCCGTAATTTCCGTAGCACTTACGACCTTACCCCCTCAGAATATCGTAAGTCCTTAGAAGAACTACCCCCCCAACGCTGTAATTAGGACAGAATGAAAACTTTTTGGACAGAATGATAACGTTTTGGACAAAAAAAGAATGTTAAAGGACAAATTTGAAAAGAAAATCGCGCATATTATAATATATTTAAGCAATTTTTCGTATTTTTGCAGAACATATCGACAATAAAGTCGCTTAAAATGTTAGCAAAAGTATGAAAATGAAACCGAATCATAACATATCACTATTCGTATTGCTACTATTCATTACGACTTCCGTGTCAGCCCAGCAGGTCATTCCGTTGCCGACTGACAGGGGTGATAATCTTTCGGTTTTCCTCGACAATATCCAGTTTACTTCCATTACCCAAACCAACAGCTACGGATTGCAGTTCCGTTTCGTCGTGATGGGTGGTAAACTACCTCGTCAGGAGCGCATCCTCATCCGTCCGCAACTTACCCAAGGCGACAGCATTGCCGCCTTCCCGCCCGTTGAGATCAACGGACAATGGGTCTACTACCATCAGGTGCGTAGCGGCATAGAGCCCACAGGACTTCATTATCGTGCCAAGGATGCTGCCACCCATCAGCAGTATAGTGGCGTGGTGGCAGCTGCTAATTGGATGCAGAAGGCTTCGCTCAGTTTCAGCATTGAACGCGTCAATGCCTGTGGCGACATGCTGTCCAGCAGCCCCTATTTTTATCGCGCGCCTACCCCCGAGTTCCACACTTATCGCGAGGACGACGTCCGCCACGAGGAGGTAATGCACCTTCAGGGCCGTTCTTACGTGTCGTTCCCGTTAGGTAGCGTTGAGGTGGTTACCAACTTCGGCAACAACCAGTCTGAACTCGCCCGTCTGTGCCACACCATCGACAGCGTGAGCAAAGATTCCGATGTTGACATCCTGAGCATCCGGGTTACGGGCTATGCCTCACCCGAAGGCTCCTTTGTCAAGAACGACCAGATTGCCAGCCGTCGCACCAGCAGCCTGACGCGCTACATCATCGACGCCACCAACATTTCGTCCGAGCTCTTCCAGACCGCCCATGTGGCTGAGGACTGGGAAGGCCTGCGCACTTTTGTCGATTCCACCGCTATGTTGGCCAACCGTAAGGCGTTGCTCCAGATCATTGATAGCGACCGAGATCCGGACGATAAGCTGACCTACATCCAGAAGCGGTTCCCTGGCGACTATGCCAAGCTGAAGGATTTTGCCTTCCCGCTGTTGCGCCATACCGACTATCAGATTGACTATATCCAGAAGAACGTGACACGTTCCCTCGGCAAGCTGCATACCGACACCATCTACCGCCTGCATGCTGACACACTGGCTACCGGCACGCTCACAGAGGTTACCCCCGAGCCCTACCGCACCTACCGTCCGCTGCTGGCCATAAAGACCAACCTGCTCTACGACGTGCTACTGGCTCCCAATATCGAGGTGGAGGTGCCCTTCGGTCGCGACAGGCGCTGGAGCGTGATGGCAGAATACACCAACCCCTGGTGGCGTTGGAAGAATCTGGACTTCTCCTACGAGATTCAGGAGGGTGGCTTGGAGGTTCGTCGCTGGCTGTTGCCTCGTTGCAACGAAGCCCGTCCTTGGCTGAGCGGCCTCTTTGCAGGCGTCTATGGCGCTATTGCGAAATATGATATTGAGAACGACGGTACGGGCGACCAGGGCGATGTGTGGAGCGTAGGTGCCACCTGTGGCTACAGCCTGCCCATCGGCCGTTACTGGAATCTGGAGCTGAGTGGTTCCGTGGGCTTCGTGAGTGGTGAGCGTCGTCACTACAATGCGGAGTTCGAGAGCACCCACCTCATCTACAAGTACACCAAGAACCTGAGCTACTTCGGACCTACCAAGCTCAAGGTATCATTAGTATGGATTATCCCATCGAAAAAGAAAAAAAACATGTAATGACCATATAATTGCCCATATAATTTTTCATTAATGATAATTCATGGTCCATTCATGGTAATTCGTGTTAAAGAAAAAAATAGAATGATGAAGAGACGAGACATATTGAACGTAAGGAGCAAGATGCAGGCTGCAGTCTGCCATCTGGCTTGTCTGTTCGTGCTCCTCTTCCTCACGGAAGCTTGCAACCGCGAGCCCCTGGAGCTCTATCACGACGGCAAGGCCGACGTGCAGATTACCTACGACTGGATGTCGCGCTACGGCGAGCGTCCCGACGGTATGACGCTGATGCTGGCTAAGGACAGCGACCAGATAAGTTCCTATGACGTGACCCACAATATCGACCTGACCACGATGCGTGGCAACTCCGGCAAATACCTGCTGACGGTCATGAACAAGACCTTCGGTGAGTACAGCACCGTGAGCTTCTACAACCGCGACAGCCACAACGACCTTCACGTGAAGTCGAAGACCTACTACGTGCAGACCGAGAACTTCTGGGACAACGGCCGTACCTATCTGGAACAGCCCGAGAAGATGGGTGTGGGCATTGACACCTTCACCGTCTCCAATGTCATTGACAGCCTGATATTCTACGACTATCGCGAGGAGTCCAAGATTGACACCGTCCATATCAGGCGCCATGTGGTCATAGAGCCTATGACGACAACGCTGAAGGTTCGCGTCAAGGTTCGTGGCATCAGCTATATGCGCTCTATGGAGGGCTACGTCACCGGTATGGCCGACGGCTTCTACCTGAACCAGCGCTGGCGCACCAGGGACGTGGGCACCATCAAGCTGGAAGGCTGGGAGCGCGACACGGAATACGAGAAGACAGCCCGTAACAGGGCCGACGGCGACCCTGAGGAGAATGTGGGCTGGATGTTGTGTAACGTAGAGACCTTCGGACTGCCCCACGGACGTGAGTTGCTGAAGGACCGCGTGCCCGAGTCCAACTACATCATGCTCCACTTCACCCTGTTGGACGGGCGTACCGTTGACTTTGCCTACCAGGTAGGAAAGAACATCCGCTACGAGGGTGACGATGGCACGATGCAATACTTCTACCAGGCTGACGTGGCGCTGGAGCTCGACCTCGTGATTGACGCTCCGTTCTACGACAACGACGATGTACCCATCATGCCCTATGCTCAGCCTGAAGGCACCGGCCAGTTCGACGCCGACGTGGAACCCTGGGGCGACGATGAGGACGTAGATGTTCCGATGTAATGGATGGTTAACGGTTAAAGGTTAAAGAAAAATTAGAGAACATAAAAAAAGACAGTTATGAATACACTGGCATTAGAACAAGAAACAAAGAATTATTGGCAGCTGGTCAAAGGGGCTAGCGACCAAGTGAAACTCTCATTGATTTCACTGCTTAGTTCTTCTCTGGTATCTAAAGAGACTGTGGCAGATACATCTGAAACGGTTTCGGAAACAAAGATTAAACCAGAGGATTTGGAGATTACCCCGTTCGTAGCATCTATAGGCCAGAACATCAAACCTCTGCCTGTAGACTTTGACTACGACAAAGCCAAGGAAGATTACTTCCGACATTCCCGTGTTTGAACCACAGGAGTTTGTCGATTACCTGTTAAGTGAAGGATCAAAAAAATAATTATATGATAAATTACATGGTCAATTACATGGAAATTATATGTTAAAATAATCCACTAAGCGAATTACGATAAAATAAAATGAATACTAACTTAAAGAGTAGACGAACAAGAAACAGAAAGTAAACGAAGAAATCCTAAAATTGCAGCCCGGAAGGGCTAACGAACAAAAAAAGAACAAGAGATTACATTAATTTTTATTTATTTAATTTTAAAACTTTACAATTATGAAAAAAAGTTTATTTTTCGTAGCAGCCGCTTCAGCTTTGATGCTGACAGCCTGCTCAAGTGAAAACGACGTGGTACAAAGTGCCACACCAACGCAGACTACGGTAGAGCAAAAGGCCGTAGGCTTCGACGTGTACACGCCTTCTGCAACTAATGCTCGCCGTGCCGGTTTGCAAGGCACAATGACTACCAACCGCCTGCAGCGCTCAGAGGCTAATGGCGGTGGTTTCGGTGTGTATTCGTACTTGGTTGAAGATAACAACGATGCGTTGGCAAAAGTTTCAAGCTATCTCGACCCGAATGGTGATGGTGATAAAGCTGACAGCTATCGTGCAGCCCCCATTGCACCCAATTTTATGGCGAACGAAAAGCTGCTTTGGAACACCGTGAACCAGGGATGGTACTACAACCCCTTGAAGTACTGGCCAAATGAGACCAATAACGACTCGCAGAATACTAATGCTGTGATGGAAAATGGTAGTGTTAAACATCTCGACCGTCTGACCTTCTTTGCTTACGCTCCGTATGTCACTCAAGGTGATAATTCGAAACCTGGTATAACTTACATTACTAACAAAAATGGAAAATTGACTACTGGAACTCCAGTTACAGGTGAAAGCAATTCTCTATGGTCGGTACGTGAAGCTGGCATCGGTTATAAGGCCGCACTCACTAATCCCAACCAAGCCGTTGACCTGCTTTGGGGTGTTGCACCTGCCGGTGGCTTGACTTATACCGCTGTAAACGGAAATACTGTTAAAGTGAATGAAGGAGAACCTCTGATGGATATGACCAAGCCCAATGTAAACACCAATATGAAGTTCCTCTTCCAGCACGCTCTGGCTCGTATCGGTGTGACTGCTGTGGCAGCTATCGACCAGGTAGGTGCTGGTGGTACGCTTGACCCCAACACCAAAATTACCATCAATGAAATTACTCTCACTGGTTATTTTGGTGAAACAGGTTTCCTGAACCTCGACAACGATCGCGCAAGTGTGGCTAACTGGTGGCAAATCAATGATGTTGATCTTACAGGTAATCCTGCTATTGGAGGTCTGACAAAGACGACCTTGACGCTCAATGTGGCTAACAGCACTATCGCTGAACATCTCCGCTATGTGGGTAACCATGCGACTCCCAGTAAGCAGGAGTCTGCATCTGGCAAGAATGATCGTGTAGGTGTGACTACTGTTCGTCAGAATGTTATCGAGCCATCTGCTGTAGGTGGACCACAGCTCTGGTCTAGCAGTAAGACATATGCAGCAAACACTTTGAAGTATTCTGAGTCTACTCCTTATTATACTGATGCTGCTTGCACAACAAAAGCTACTACTCAACAACTTGGCACAGCCACAGGTCGTTATTACACTCTCGATCAAGATGGTGTCTATACCCAATGTAATACTGTTTCTGGTAAGGGACGTTATGCTACATACACGTATCCGCAGGTTATGCAATACTACGATGTGACATTCAAAAAGTTGACTGCTGCAGATGTAACTGCAGGTACCTATGCTACTTATACTGCGTACGTCCTTGATGATACCAAAGGTACCTCTGGCACATGGGATGATGGTGATACCTTTACTCCGAAAGCTGATGTGCCCGCAGAAGGCGATTTTGTTATCACTGCTTCTGAGTTGAAGGCTCCATACTATGCAGAAGGTACATACTACACTCGTGATGCAAACTACTTCATGGTGGTACCGACGAACAACATTGAACATGTATCTAGCAACATTAGTGCTTCTGACGATAAGGCTCTTCGTACCGTTACTGTTAAGATTGAGTACTATATTACCACTGAGGATAGCAAGTTGGCTGCTGGTCGTGCCCAGACCAAGAACGTTATCGAGAAGGACGTAGTATTCCCAAGCCTTGCTAACGGTAAGTCTTACAACCTGAACCTGATTCTGGGTCTGACCTCTGTTAAGATGGAGGCTGAGGTTGACGACTGGAAGGTTATCAACGTACAGGCTGACCTGCCTCAGAACACTGGTGAGTAATCTCTGCTGAGGTAAAGCAAATAGTTAGGGGAAATTTGCTACATGCCCAGGAAAAAAATATTCCCAGCCCTGGGAATAAAAATTCTTAGGCCTAAGAGCAAAAAAGACCCTAAGTGAAATCCCAACTCGTGGGGTGGTGGTGGCAACACCACTGCCTCACGATTAAGGAAATAATAAATTAATATATTATATATAATGTACGCGCGAGGAAGACAAATAGCGAGATAGGACTGATGGGACCTATGGGACATATAAGACTGATGGGACCTATGGGACCTATATAATTAGGGAAAAAGAAAAAAAAGAAAACAATGAAGGAACCGACGACATTTCTCCCACCAGGGGGCGGCTACGAGGGACTGGCAGTCTATAAGAAGGCAACGGTCATCTACGACCTGACCTTCCACTTCGCCAACCGCTTTCTTGTCAAGGGGGATCGTACGGTGGATCAAATGGTGCAGGCCGCACGCTCCGGCAAGCAGAACATTGCTGAGGGTAGTGCCGCAAGCAGCACCTCATCGGAAACGGAACTGAAACTGATGAACGTGGCAAGGGCTAGCATGAAGGAACTGCTGGCAGACTACGAGGACTACCTGCGGGTGAGACACCTCGCACAATGGACTCTGAAGGACGAACGGGCGGTGAAGACCCGCAACTTCTGCAAGAACCACACGGAGCCCGCCGACTTTATGGACGGCATAGAACGCCGCTCGGACGAGGCAATAGCCAACATCGGCATCACGCTTATCCACCAGTTCGACAACATGATGGGGAAACTCATAGAACGCCTCGAGAAGGACTTCGTAACCAAAGGGGGCATCCGCGAGCGAATGACATCAGCCCGCCTGGGCTACCGCGAACAGCAGGACGCTGAGATATGCCGCCTGAGAGAAGAAAACGCCCGCCTGAGGGCTAAGCTGAAGGAGATGGGGGTAGAGGTGTGATAGGAGTGATAGGACTTATAGGACCTATGGGACATATAGGACATATAGGACCTATGGGACATATAGGACCTATATAATTAGGGAGACAATAATGATGCGAAGAAAGATATATGGCTTGATGATGGCGGGAGCAATGCTCTTGATAGCAGGATGCTCTGCCGAGGATGTAGTCAAGGAGACTACGTCGGAGGAGGCCATTGCCATATCTTTCAGCTGCAACTACGACGACCCAGAGGAACACCCGACAAGGGCGGGACACCAAGGGGTGATGAACACCGAAGACCTGTACGCCACGGGATTTGGCGTGATGGCAAGTGTGACAGCCGGAACTGGCTCTGGGTACAATAAGCCTGACCTGATGTACAACCAGAAGGTGGAGTTCACCTTCGTGGGCGATATGACAGACCCGCTGAAGGGATACTGGAGCTACGAACCCCTGAAATACTGGCCCACCGATTTGACACACTGCTACATCAGCGCATACGCTCCATACGTGGACCCAGCTTATTTGAATAGCCTTACGCCAGAACAACGGGCGGACGAGCTGGGCATCTATGGTATCTCAGCGAATAACGTACCGCCCTATGTGGACTACCGACGCTGCGAGAAACCCAGTGAGGTGGTAGACCTGCTGTGGTACTATAAGGACTTCGTAAATGAATCTGGGGATACAGAAGACATCCCTAATGCCGGAATACTAAACATGAAGATGCACCACGCCCTGGCGCGACTGGAAATAAAGGTGGCGCTGGCATCAGCACCCGCCTCAGGCACAAAGGTGCTGATAGAAAAGATAACCCTGACAGGCAAGATGGCCAAGACGGGACGACTGCACTTGTATGAGCAGACAACCGAAGGTAGCGGCAATGACATCAAATACTACCCCGTATGGTCAGACCAGACTTATGATCTCGACCATAGCATCAAGATTAAGAACAAGGACAATGACTCTGAGAGCTATGGCATCATAGACGCTCAGGTACGATATATAGAGGGAATGCCCTACTCGTGGCAGCCCGCAGGACTGAGCACCACACTGCAGAACGCCCTGAGCACGGGCGACAGAACAGGTTACGTGTATCTGATTCCGCAGCCATCCGCTACACCTGCAGAGGGTGACCCAACTGGCCTGTCACTGACAGTGAAGGTGACATGCAAAAAGTGGGTGCAAGGCGAAGAAGGACAACCTACTACATATATAAAGACTACGAACGTGGACGTCACACCAACGGCAGTGGCTAATCCGCTAAAGGGCAATACAACATATACGTTGAACTTAACGCTGAAAGATATATGATGAGAATAAACACGAATTATCATTAATTATATGAGAAATTACATGGTTAATTACATGGCAATTATATGTTGAAATAAAAAAGAAGTGAAGTACGTACTGACGATATTAAGTGTTATATGTCTATTAGCCTGTTCAAGCGAAGAGACTACGAGGACAGCGGAGACGACGAGCCAGTTGAGGCCCATCGCCTTCGGTGACGCCTATACCGTGAAACCTACCCGTAGCAGTACCACCTTTACCGCTGACAAGGGCATACCCCTGGGACAGAGCATTGGCATCTATGCCTATCTGCACGATGTGGATGAAAACTTCACCGCAAAGATTCCTAACTTCATGTTCAACCAGCAGGCAACGAGCCGCGATGATGCGGACTACTTCTCGTACAGTCCGCTGAAATACTGGCCTAACGACGAGAACAGCAAGGTGTCGTTCATCGCCTACTTCCCCTATAGCAACGGGGCAGATAACGACGGCACGCTATTCGACCAGGAATCGACAGGCCTCGTGCCAACGTTGGTCAACTCTAATCCAGGTCTGCCCACCTTCAACTTCACGGTGAAGAACGCGGTGGCTGATCAGGTGGACTTCCTGGTATCCGACGTGATAGCCAATATGCCCAAGAGTCGCGACTCCGAGGTCAACCCAGGCCTGCCGTTCAACGACCTGTCCATCAAGGACCGCGTGACGTTCCTCTTCAAGCACATGACGGCAAAGGTGGAGTTCCGCATAGTGGCTGATGCAGCCATCCACAAGGATATCGTCAGCTTCAGCTTGAGCGAATTGAGCGTTAGCAACCTGCGCTATAGCGGAACGTTGATACCGGCATATGACCCAGAAGAGGGCGAAACCAGCTTCTCTTGGGCGACCAATGCCGTAACGCATAATTACGACTTCAAGACCTACGAGCCGCAGCTGCTGTTGCCACAGGAATTAGGTGACAACGTGAAGATGAACGTGAGCTACTCGATAACCTTTAAGAGCGACGGAACCACCTATCACTACGTAAATGGAGAACCCGTTGCCCAACAGGAATATACGTACACAAAATCAGACGTGGTGCAGCTGAATACGATGAAACGGACGGGTACCGACGATGCACTGACCAAGTGGGAGCCCAACCATCATTATATATACACCATCCGACTCCGTGCCAACCGCATAGAGTTCACCGGACAGGTGGTAGATTGGGGCGATACCCATGACATAGAAGGAATAGAGATAAAAGACGAATGAGAAAAATAGGACTGATAGGACTGATGCTTGTGCTGCTGACTGCCTGTGGCGGTGGTAGCGACAGCCCCAACGGGACGCCAGAGCCCAACCCGGGTAACCCTGGTGGTACAGGTGGTACTGGCGGCAATACCGCTGGACAGGGTCCTGCTATGGCCTTCTCAGCCGTCTTTGCCGACAGGGAGGGACAGAAGTCCGCAAACGCACCAGCCAGTCAGGGTGTTACACGAAGTGGTGAAGCCCCACAGCCTGGCGATGGTGAGTTCACCACAGCCGACCTGCAGGCCTCGGGCTTCGGGGTATATTGCTGGTACACAGGCGGTGTTGATTATAATACCGGTTCCGATATCAAGGCCATTACTCAGGAGATACTGATGCTGAACCAAAAGGTAGAGTATATCGAAAGCAACAGCCAGTGGACCTACTCGCCTACGAAATACTGGCCGCTGGACGCCACGGAGAAGCTGACCTTCCGAGCCTACGCACCCTACGTGAGCTACCAGTTGCAGACCAATGCAACCACAGGTCTGCCCATGTTGCCGGTGGTGGTGGCTGCTACCGACTATCACAACGGAACGCAGCACGACCCGCTGTGGGGCACCGCCAAGCACGGAGGTACCGACGGTGATGCTGGAACCACCTATGGTGTGCTCTACGACAACTACACCTACGCCATGAGTGGCGACGACCTTACCAAGGACGCTCGCGACGGCTTTATCGACTGGTACTTCCACCACGGTATGTCGAAGCTGATGTTTGCCTGCTCGATAATACAAGACCCAGGATGCTCCAAGGTTACTATCAAGAGCATCACGATAGAGAACCTCTATACGCAGGGACTGCTGAGCCTGAGTAGTGGTACGACTTTAGCAAGCGATAAACCTAAATGGGACGAAAAGGACGGCAATATGACGGTGACACTTTCGGAAGCAACGCCAAATACCAATCCTGGCGATCTGGCACCAGCGCCAGGGGCGGATGAGGCCCATCAATATCCGTTTGTCATCACTATCACCAATCCGTCGCAGCCGACAGGCCCTTACAACCTGTTGAGTCAGGGACTGCTCATCATCCCGCGCGACTTCAATTTACCGAATCTGCCCCTGAAGATAACTGTTGCCTATACGATAGATAATGAGACAGGAACAACGCTGGAGGCGAAAGCTGAGATTAAGGATAGAGAATTCTTCGGCAACACGAGCTATACGCTCAACATGAAACTGACTCCATCGACGAAGGGTCTGGAGATTACAACGGTGCAGTCGGCATTCACGCCGTGGAAAGCGTCGGTTGAAGGAGACCACGAAGTGTATAACTGGTAAATGGATTTACCAAATGAGAAGTGAGAAATGGAAGTGAAGAAGATAAAGATACATAGGATAAAGATGGCGATAGCCATGGTGGCAGTTATGCTGCTGGTGGCTTGCTCGTCGGGTGGTGATGCACCGGAGGCGCCTCCTACGCCCCCCACGGACCCGACGGAACCGACGACGCCAACGACTCCAGAAGCCACTAGTCAGCTGGAGATACCCATCTATGTGTCTATGTCGGCTGGATTGTTTGAAGACGGGAAGGGACGTCAGGCTAATCGCGCCTGGGCCCCGCCTACTGACTATTATCTCTATTCGAACCTATATGGTGAATCCTATGAGAATCAGCCTAATCTCGGTCAGAGCACCATTGACCTGTTTATGACTTACGACGGAACAGGAAAATTACCCACCGATCCGAATCCGCTGCACGCCCGTCTGTCGTATAATTCTTCTACTGAAAAATGGAAGTTGGGAGTTCCTCATGGTGTGGATGAAACTGCGATATTGTCAGGGGACTACTATGCCTATGGATTTGTTCCCAAAGATGCTGCAGACAATGCAACGATTACAAAGCTTCGCCCAAATGATGGTGAATGCACTTGGGCTGAGGGTGCGGTATTGACCATCCAAGGTCTGAAGGCTGTTGCTACAGACCCCTGCGTCATGATTGGAGCGAAACATGGACCCGATGCAGACCACGATAGTGGGTTGCGTGCCGGTGACTTCAAATTCCATTTGGATACCGGCAAGACAGGAGAAGTTGGTCATGAGGTAATCAATCCGAACTACCTGTACTTCCTCTTCGACCACCTCTACTCTGCACTCAGCATCAGTATGAGGGTCAATGGCACCTATCATGCATTGCGCCATATCAAACTGAAGGGACTCAAGCTGAGGACACTGACCAGCGACGATAAATCACCGTACAAGGCGAACGTAACTATCACGCTGAGGGCGAACGATACAGGAACCAATCCTATCAGCGACAGCGACATTAGCTATGATCCTGAAGGCATCGTCTATTCAGAAACCGGCGGTGTGATATACAGCAATAGTACGGGATTTCTCCTGGATACCGACTGGAGCATGTTCCTGGGACACTTCATGCCCAATGGTGTCACTACGCTGATCCTCACCAGCACCTATGATGTCTATGACACGAAAGGCAATCTGGTGCGTAAGGATTGTGAGGCAACGAACACCCTGTTGATCAGCGAGTTGTTCAGCGGACAGACGGTGTCGAACCGAGGATGGAAATATACGGTCAGACTGGTCATCAACCCGACGTACCTGTATGTGATGTCTGACCCAGATCTAGATAACCCAACAGTAACGGTAGAATGAGAAAGTTTATCACCATATTGATAGTTGTACTCCTGAGCACGATGGTTGCACAGGGGCAGATCAGAATTGGTGGTAACGTATATGGTGGCGGTAACCACGCCCAAGTGGAAGGTAGTACGAAGGTAACCGTCAAGGCTGGCGACATTGGTGCCGTGATGAATACTAATGCCTCGCGTCCGCTAGACGACCCACAAGGTAAGGTATTCGGTGGTGCCCGTATGGCGAATGTGGGCGGCAACACCTTTGTACACATCGATGGTGAGCACGCAACCGACTATATCCTGATCAATCAGGTGTATGGTGGTAATGATATCGCGGGTACTATTGGAACGGGAACGGTTCCAACGGAGTTGACAGCGGTGAAGTCTGCTATGCCTCCTTCTCTGCCTGAAGGAAAAACGGCGGATGATTATAATGATGTCGATAACACCTTTAACAGCTTTGTGCGTATCTCGACCAAATTGTCGGGTACGAAATATACGCAGGCTGATATTGATGAGGCTGGAGATAATGAAGAACATCCAGCATATGCTAAGACACCGGGTAAAGATGACAAGCCAGCAGCTGACGCTAAAAAAGTATATATCGGACAACTCTTTGCCGGTGGTAATGGTGACTTTACCTATACTGACGACAATGGTAGCCCCCTGATGGATGGTGATGACTATATCATCAAGCAGGGTGATGCGATTATTGCTAGGAGTACGTCACCATTCGTACTGCCGGAATTGGATAAGACCTATCTGGAAGTTGTGGGTGGCTCTATCGTTTATGGTTACGGTGGTGGTAACAATGCTACCGTGAAGGAGCAGAACATCATCCATTTCGACAACCCCAGTGCGGTGGTGAACCATATTAAGGTTGACGCCAATGGCATAGAAGACGAAAATGGCACAGACCTGCTAACAACCGCCCGTTTTAAGGAGATGGGTATCAACACCACTTTCTCGCAGCCCAGCAGTGGCGCCTATCAGGTGGGTCGCTTCTTCGGTGGTAACAACAAGGCGGAGATGCATATCCGTCCTACGTGGAACCTGCTGGCGGGTAAGATACGTAACCTATATAGTGGCGGTAACAGAGGTAACATGACCAGTGAGGATGGTCTGCTCCTAGAAATCAAGGACTACTCCACGCTTATTGTCGACAATCTCTACGGTGGTTGCCGTATGGCAGACGTGATGCCTACAAAGAATGGTGTTTATACGCCGTGTTCGAACCTGCCTGGCTACTACTTCCCCAACCAGATGTCAGCCCGTGTGTTGGTTAAAGGTGGACACATCAATAATGTCTATGGCGGTAACGATGTGACCGGTACCGTTTATGGCGGTAATGCCATTGGTATCTATGCAACGGTGTATGGCGACATCTATGGTGGTGGTAATGGTAACTATCCTTATACCGATTCTCAGTATTTGAAAGATAATAATACCTTTGGCGACTTCTACTATGAACTTGGTGGTAAGAGCTCTGTTCAGGCACTTAATGCCTTCCGCCCCAATGCCGAACAGGTGTCTATCCATCTGAGCGGTACTGCGCCTGCAACTGAAGGAGCTATGCCTAAATACACCATCATTCATGGCTCCGTATTCTTGGGTGGTAACTGTGCCTCGTTGGCTACCAAGGTGAGTGGTAAAAAGGTAGAACTGAAGATCGGTTCTTACGTGATTGCCGACAAAGTGTTCCTGGGTAATAATGGTGCTGGCATGGTCAATGAAAACAATCTGAAGTACTATGCCGGTGGAGTGGATGAAAATGGTGAATATACAGCAAGTGGCGGCACAAAATTCAGCAACCTGAACCTGTTGAATGCCACTACGTTCAGCCAATATATGGATGGTGTTGCAATGCCATTAATACCTAGTGTTGTATTCGATAAACAAACCAATGACTACCCCTACGGTTATGAACCCTTCTCGAGTTTTGTCGGTTCCTTCTATTGTGGTGGTAATGTAGGTAGTATGACCTTCCCGGACAAAGAAACCCTTACCATTGACCAAGGTTTGAATATCTTCGAGAAGTTCGTAGGTGGCTGTAACAATGCTAACGTAGCAGCTGGTACGTATAATGCAGCATACGAGGGCGGTGTTATCGGTACTACTGAAGAGCAGAGTAGTTACACGGATGCCTCAGGTATCAAGGACCGTATTGAAATCAACCTGGAGAACATGACCATTACGCCGCTGCGCTGGAATGAGACCCAGACCCAGCTTATGTGGAACACGCAGAAGTGGGACGACGATGAGGGTGGCTTTGTTCCTGTTCCGAACAATGCGGTTGATAAAAATACTCGTCTGCTGGGCGGTAACGTCTATGGCGGCTGTTACGAGAGTGGTCACGTGAACGGTAATGTGATCATCAATATCAACGAGGAGCTGCTGAATAAGGAAAATGTATTCGGTACTAAAGCAAACGCCATCTTTGGTAACCCCGCTTCCGGTGTAGAACTCGAAGACCAGCGCGATGACCTGAACGCAGTAGCCTTGTCGGTATTCGGAGCCGGCTATGGTGAGAATACTGAGATATGGGGCAGCACCACCGTGAACCATAACAACGGCTATGCCTTCCAGATTTATGGCGGTGGCCAGTCTGGTGTGGTTGGTAAGAAGGAACCGGTGAAGGACGATCAGGGTATTATTGTCGATTATCAATATCAGTTCAACCCGGCCTACAGCTCTACCGTCAACCTGAACGGAGCATCGGCCATCTATTCCAGCGAAGGCACGGCAGAAGACCTGGCCGAGACGGAATATATCTATGGCGGTGGTAACGAAGGTGACGTCTGCGGCAATACTCTTGTCAACTTGGGTAAAGGTCGTATCTATGATGCCTTCGGAGGTGCCAGCGATGCCGACATCCTTGGACATGCAGAGGTGTATATCGGTCGACAATTGAGGGATAATAACGATATTCGTGGCGGCTACAAGGACGGTTTCCCATGGATTAAGGATATCGTCTATGGCGGTAACGACTTCGGTGGTACCATTTGGGGTGAATACGAGGACGGTTACAACTTCGAGGCTCGCGTCAAGGACTACGACGCCACCAAGGCCGCCCAGCTGCATGGCACCCCATCCAACAGTTCACCTGGTGTGTTGAAGTCTGCTTCTTACGTCGAGTTCCTTCAGGGTCGTGTAGATACCATCTTCGGTGGCGGCTATGGTGCCTACGACTACGCCACAGAATATGTAGGCAGTGAAATGCCATACTTGGAAAACTCGTTTGTGAACATCCGTCCGAACGCGCACGACTATAATGCCATCAAGGGTGTCTTCGGTGGTGGTACAGGATATCCCAAGAACCGCGATGGCGATGCGTCGCAAGACCATAGCTACGTACTTATCGACATCCCCGACGACGAGAGTCTTCCCGAAGCAACAAGGAAACGGTTTGCGAACCTTGAGGTCTTCGGTGCCGGCAGTTACAATGGCTTAGGTATGCGTGAGGAGATGGCAACCACCTTTGCCCCTGGCTATAACCGTGACAAAGTCTCGGCCATCATCGATCTGCTGCATGGAGAGATAGCCAATGCCTACGGAGGAAGCTACAATGAGGGTGTGACAGTACGTACAGTAGTGAATGTGCCCGGGGAGTCGACTATCAAAATCAATAAGATCTTTGGCGGAGCTTACGGTACGCAGATACTGCCGCCCTGCGATGTTATTCAGGCTATCGTGAATTATAACAACACGAGTGAGAAAGCTTCTGTAAGCAAGATATACGGTGGTAACAACAACGAGCGTCGCTCCCTCTTCACTCAGGTGAATATCTCGTCGCCCGTATGGTCAGACAAGTCGAAGGGTTATCTGGCTACCGCCTATGGTGCCGGGCACGGTATCGATACCTGGTCGGAACACACGCTGGTGAACCTGCTCAAAGGTGCCAAGGTCTATGAGGCCTATGGTGGCGGCGAGATGGGTCATGTGCTGAATGCCGAGAGTGTGCAGCGGTATATGTCGCTGTATAAAGACGGACCGTCGGATCAGATTAGCACCCAAGACCCCTACTGGAAGGATTCCGAAAAGTGGACGAAAAACGAAGAGACGGGAATGCGTACGGTGAAGCCGGAATATAAGGATAGATGGGATGCCGACTGGAAGGATGCTTGGAAGCTGGGCAGCTACTACGTGCCGAGTGCCACCTTTGATAACTATTTCGAAGCCTTTGCTGATCTGAGAAACACCTCTCTGGTCTACAAGGCTGATATAGATGAAAGAAATTTCTCTGCATTCTCTGACGAAGAAAAGGCGAAACGCCAATACATTTATAGCACCAATGTCATCATCAACGAAGGCGCTGAGGTGGTGAACTATGCCTACGGTGGCGGTTATGGATCGTCCGACGAGGAACGCAGCGGTGATGTCTATGGCCACACCTACATTGCCCTACTCGGTGGCACGGTGAAGAAGGATGTCTATGCTGCTGGTACGGCAGGTTCCGTGAACGACATTTTCCGCGTGGGTGCTTACAATGGTGACTCCGAAAGTGAAAATTACAATCCCTATGGCTTCACCGCCAGTGCCACGGCCTACATCAAAGGCGGCACGTGTCGTAACGTCTATGGCGGCGGCTGGGAAGGTAATGTGGGTGTGCACCATGGCAGCATCAGCGACAGTCCCACCGGTGATATTACCGGAGAAACCCACGTCGTGATTGGTGACTTGGCCGGTAGCTCCTTTGCCAGCGGCTTACCTGCCATACAGCGTAATGCCTATGGCGGTGGTGAGGGTGGCGCTGTGTTCGGTTCAGCCTACCTGACCATGAATAATGGCTATGTGGGCTATGAATACAAGAACAAAGAATACGTAGAGAAGATAGAAGACGACACGAAAGACTCGCCCAATACGCTCCTGGAAGAAGCCGGTTGTGTGTTTGGCGGTGGTTATATCGACAACAGTAGTGTTGACAAGACGTATGTAACCATCTATGGCGGAAACATACGTAACAGCGCATTCGGTGGCGGCGAGATTGCAGCTATCGGACGCGGTGATATGAAGGCGAAAACCAGTGGTACCGGTTATGAGCTGAACGGCATCTATCGTCCTGGCAAGACCAATATAGAGATGTATGGTGGACACGTATACCGTAATGTGTATGGCGGTGGTCGCGGCTATGACAACCTGGGACGTGTCGGTTCGCTGAACAGCGCTGGCTACATCTTCGGTCAGACAGAGGTGCATATCCACGGTGGTGAGATTGGTACAAATGCCGGTGTAGCCGACGGTGACGGCAACGTGTTTGGTGGCGGTGATGTGGGCGTCGTCTATAGTGCCTATGAGAAGTCCGATGGCACCTTCGGAAAGGGTGTGAAGGATGGCGTGCGCTACGATCCGTTGTATCAGGGCTACTACTACCAATATGAGGATGGGAAATTTGTCACGGTAACAATAGATAAGGATAATGATGGACAACCAGACAAAGATAAGAACGATAACATTATCTACGAGCGCCAGTTCACAGAGGACTGCAAGGTGCTTGTCGAACCCATGTGTAAGGTAAAAGTTGGCGTGAACGTTGGTGGCACCGACTATTCTGTCGGAGAATATGTGCCTATTGAGAAACTGAACCTGTTAGGAAACAAGAATACAGATGCGTCCAAGTGGAGCTGTCTGGACGAGACAGGTGTCATCATCCATAATGCCGTGTTTGCCGGTGGTAACGCCTATTCCGGTTCTTTGACGACGGGTGCCAACACCAATACGGTGTATGGTAATGCCACCGCTTCTATCAACGACATCTACCACCGCGACCTGATTACGCTGGGTACCCGTCATACAGGTGGATTGTATGGCGATGGTAACCTGACACTGGTAGATGGCTACCGCGAGTTGAACATCACCAACTACGGTACTGATTACTACAGCATCGCCAATGAAATTACCATCGATGCTTATCACAAACTGCCGGAGCGTGAGGCGGCCTACTATGAGTTGAATTATACATGTACAAAGGAGTGTCATGACAAACACGGAACGATCTATCGTCCTGCCGACCCCGACAATCCAGGATCAAAGCCCGCAACCATCACAGCCGACGATATGCTGGATAATTTCCTCGTGTATAACGAAGGCACAGGGAAATACGGATCATTTGTATATGATGGAAAGGCAGTTCTCCAGTGGAACCCAACCCAAGAGGCATGGGAGCCTAATCCAGATGCTGGCTATTGGGTAGAGAGCGGAGTGCTGCCCGTCTATGCTGGTCGTTTGATGAATAGTATCCAACGTGCCGACTTTTGTGGAGTGTTCGGTAGCCGAATGGTGATGCAGGGTGCTCAGGACCGTGTGCCCGAGGAGGCCGACTACACCAACTACACCATCAACCGTGTACGTGAGGTATCGCTGAACAAGATGGATTCGAAGATTCAGAGCGACCTGGACATTCCAGAAGGCAATGCTGAATTCTATAAGAAGCACAGGCACGGCAACTATTTCGGTATCTATAGCGTGGTGAACTTCTTAGGATCGCTGACCAGCGACGTGCTTTTTACCAATGTGCGTAAGACCGACAATACCAATGCCGATCCGTATAAGCAGTCGGTTGACGGCAAAGAATACGGCACAGCAACCTACTACGACTGGAAGAAGGGACACATCAAGGATAAGACCCGCAACAACGCTAGCAGCCACAACAAGGTAGCGCTCGCCTCGGGTGTCTATCTGGAAATCACCACCGAGAAGAGTACAGGCACCGATTTGTATGAGAAGGACTGGGGTCCTATTACCGGTATCGTAGAACTTGACTTGATTAATGTATCGACAGGTATCGGTGGCGGTTTCGTCTATGCGAAAAACGTACATGGTATACCTAGCGAGAGTGGTGCAGAGAACACTACGCTTACTGCCTTGAACAAAGATGCTGTTACCCAGTGGGATTACACGTATGATGCTACCGATGATGCTGCTCACCAGATGGAATGGGAAAGCTCAGGTAACTTCGTACATAGCACACAGACCATTATCGACGACTGCTACAACATCAGCAACCGTTACTATGGCGCAAACAAGATGCCTGCCCACTTCTGGTATATCAAGGGTTCTACGTATGTCTACGACCAGTATATATCAGCCTACACCGGTCAATCGAACGCCTATAGCGAAGTTGTCGATATCCCGTTGACCATCGCTGCAGCCTCGCATGGTAAGATGAAACTCCTGAACGTGATGCCGAACCGCTATGCTTACTACGCAACGCCAGGTGTTCCGTTGGGCGATGGCAAGAAGATGATTATCAATGGCAAGACCTATTACAAGAACGACCCCATCAGCTACTGGGATTGGTATCTGTTGAGCAGCTATGAAAAGGAACTGTTCGTGCAGAAGACCTATACGAACTGCGTAACTGTGAACATCGACAATGAAACCGCTGATGGCAAACCGAAGATTTATGAGCCCGGAACGTTTGTCATGACTGATACCGAGTTCACCACTTACAAGGCTAAAGAGGGTGGTCATACCTATAAAGATGCCGATGGCGAGGTCATCAAGGATGCTGATGACAACGTTGTTAATGATGACTATATCTTCCGTGAGTCGAATAATGTAGCCCACGACAAGGGTTATATCCTGACCTATGAGGTGAACAACCCCAGCCAGTGGGACAACTGGTACACACCGAAGTCAGACGCTACGACTGGTGGCAAGATTACCCTTGCAGCATACGAATTGCTCAATGCTGGCGACAAGGCTAAGTATGAGGATGGTCCTACCTATCGCCTGAATCCAAATTCTCTTGGAGAGAACGAATCAGGCAAAGTTCTCGGACAGAGCGAGTATAAGCACGGTGACATCATCCCTGAGGCCATGTATACTACCTATGAAGGTATTAAGAGCCATGTAACAGAAGCTGCGAATGGCAAGCAGGCCACCTTCGAGATGGCGTATATTGTCACCAATAAGATTACCATTCCCGGTGCTTCTGGTGATTCCTACTACAATGTGGGTACTACCGTACCTGCTTCCTTCGGCACAAATCCTACTTATAGCAGCTCCTGCGAAAAGGCCTATGTCTGCACCAAGACCATCGAGATTACAAAGGAGAACATCATCTACAAAGACTCGAAGATGACAGAGACGGATGCGCAATCTTATGTCACCACCGTGAAGAATAGTATGAACGCGGAAGAGACTGGAACAGGCGAGATGACCGTTGACGCCATCAAGACATCAGGCTACTCAGAAGAAAAGAAAAAGAAGCTGATAGCCTTGGCTACCTTGCGTGATGAGCTTCAGACCAATCTTGTGCAGGCTTACTACTGCACGAGTGAACCCGCCGTTGATACGGAAGGAAATCCTGTCCATTATTACTATGGTGGTAACTACTATGAGAGTGGTCATAACTATCGTGGTCTGGAAGCTTGGAGCTCAATGTCGGCAACCGACCGCGAGAAGTTCACTTTCAACTACGACGCCCTCGACCTGCTGATAGATAAGGACTACACCACTGCAGCAAGTGGACCTAAGTCAGAAGGTAATAAGTACCAATATGACTCTGCTGCAGCTACCGAGGATGCTGCCAAAGACAATGCGGCTCACTACTCGCTTGAGACGGCTGTCGATTACACGGCAGAATACAATAGCGCCAGCCCTTCGTCGACCTTGACGAAAACGGTTACCGTTAAGCGTAATGGTACATCCATTACCACAAACGTGTTGCAGAAGGGCGATGAACTCAGCCGCGAAGTATTCGAGGACGATCTGCTGAACGAGCAGCGCCACTTTGCGGCTATCACAGTAAAGAATGCTACGGAGGAAACAACAGGAAATTATGTAGCTTATGTGGTCAAAACTTCGTTCCAGATTGGTAGCACACCTTACGCTGTGGGCGAAACTATCAGTAGCGCAACGTATGCGAGTCTGTCCGATACAGAAAAGGGTTATGTTACGAAATTTACGTTCTCTTCTGCGGACTATACAAACGCAGTTGTTTACTACTACTGTCGTGAGAGTTACACACAAGGAACAGCGGTAACGCCTATTTCGAGTGAAACAATTCCTGGTGCTGGAGGTGGTGTCAGTGAAGGAAAGGTACAGTTGGGTACCCTTATTGACGAATCGAACTATAAAATTTTGAAGAACGAACAGAAGAACTTCACCATCCACGGTGTCTCACCCACGGAAACCTCGACGCTGTACGTGAGCCGTGAGAGCGATATCTACGACCTGTCGAAGGAGAAGATTATCACCGTCATCTACCAGTACGACTACGATGAGACTGATACAAACGGCAATGTGACACCTATCAGCGAGCGCCATGTGGTGAACATCCACCTGTCGTTCAAGAGCGGTGTGCCTACCGTCGACGACATCACCCCACCAGAAATCATCCTGCCTGGCGACCTTATCACGATGCGTGAGCCTACTGTCACACCAGGTGCCTACGAGGTACTGGGCGGTGGCTGGGAACTCTTTGCTACGCAACGCGACGCTGAAAGCCATACCAACGGTGTTGAATATAACCCGAATTTCGATAAGCTCTACTGGTATCAGGACAACTACTATGTGGCCTACTACGCCAAGAGCTATCTGGGTCGCACCTATTCGAATGCCGTGCCTGTGAGCGTGGCCAACTACCACGACTTGGCCGACGTGATGTCCGATGAGAACAAGAGTCACCACATGTACATCGACCACAAGAATGTGCAGCGCGACTCAAAGATATACATCAACGACTATAGTGCCAGCGGTAAGAACGGCCTCGACCTATTCAAGAACCTGTATGACCTGAGTCTGCTCGAAATCAAACCTACGGAAGGTGCTCTGGCAGGCCATGAGTTATTAAATACTAAGGTGAAGGGTGGTAAAGACCTGGAGTTCTTCATGCGCACGGATATTAATTATCCGGATGTTCCGGAAACGAACGACTGGACCCCGATAGGCACCGACGAACAGTGTTTCGAGGGTATTCTCCATGGTGATGGCCATACCATCAGCGGTCTCGACAACTCGTTGTTCAATAACCTCTGTGGTAGTGTCTATAACCTTGGTGTAACCGGATCGTTCCAGACAGCCGGTGTCGTTAACAAGGGTACTGGCTATGTGGAGAGCGCATGGATTAAGACCACCAACGAGACTGCATTGGAAACCAAGCCTTATCCTGTCTTCGGTGCTCCATCAGACAACAAGGGCTATCAGGTGGTCAACAGCTATTACTATGATGGCAACAAGGGTCTCTATACCACAAACGAGGGCGATGCAGAGATTACATATACTAATGGTTCCAAGGGTAATGTCATGGGTAAGTCAGCGAAGGCTTACTACAATGGTGAACTGGCCTACGACTTGAATAACTTCTATCTGCATAAGCGCTACAGCGATCAGAAGGTAATAACAGGCTCAAAGAAGTATAGCTACTTCACCATTGATAACGAAAATAAGTTGGTACTCAAGGATAACCACTACTATGCTAATCGTGCAGACCTCTGCTCTACGGGTTACGAGTACAATTCGAACGTCATCATGTATGTGGAGGACCGCTTCGCAGACGGTGACTTCCGCTTTGCCGCAGGTTCTATCCCAGAGAACGAGGACGAACGCTGTCATGAAGAACCTGTTACCGTGGAAGGTGTAACAACTACGCAGATAGATTTCTATCCAATCTGGCCGGACGACTACATCTTCTTCGGACAGAAACTGACCTACGGCTATAATACACATGCCCATCAGGAAGTACCGACAGCCGTTGTACGCGACGGTGGCCGCCTATCTAAGAATGACGACGCCAACCGCGTATACCGTGCACCCGCTTACTTCCGCTCAAAGGATATGGGTGTGGCCTACTTCAACCCACAGGCATATCTGGCGCAGAAGTCAGCGGACGGCACGAAGGAGGCTTATCCTGGTATGACCGCCATCGACTTCGCAGATCACCGCTATTATACGACCTATGAGGGCTATGAGACCTATCATGATAAATACGGACTGGGGCTGACAGCAGCTTCCGGCAGAGTGCCGCAGCTGTTCTATCCACCGCTGCTCGACGACGACGGTCTGTTGAGCATCCAGAACTGTGACGAGACACAGAACCTCCTCGTCTATGCTCCTGCAGCATCTGGCGATGGCTACATAAACGCACAGACCCATGGCGTCCTCACTGGCTATTTCATTGATCCTGCATACACCAGCCACTACATTAGTAACGACAAATACCGTAGGGTCAGCAAGAACGACGATGGCATCCACGGTCACCTGGTACAGAGTGACCTAACGGCCACGAACGACCATCTGCTTGTCGATAAGCATGACTTCAACGCACCGCTGGCCTACAACTTCGTTGGAGACCACGTGATGTGGTATCAGCGCAAGCCTAGCCTCAAGGAATATGTAGATCACGAAAACGGATGGCAAGGCATCAGCCTGCCCTTTACGGCAGAACTCGTGACTACTGATACCAAGGGTGAAATCACGCATTTCTATAGCGGCAGTGAGACCAGCAAGAACGGTACTGGCACGAAGATTGGACATGAGTACTGGTTGCGTGAGTTCAATAACATCAAGGAAGAAGGAACCGAACCAAGCATCGTGGCCAAGGCCGACTTCCTCTATCCAACAGCGGGCGGAGCTACCAAGACGGTTACCAATACCTTCCTCTGGGACTATTATTACGAGAAGACGGAGCGTAAGGATAAGAATAGTGACATCTATCAAGAATATTATAGGAATGAACGTAACTATACGAGCTATCCGTTGCTAACTGCTGCGACACCATATATCCTCGGTCTGCCGGGCAGTATGTACTACGAGTTCGACCTCAGTGGTACTTTCATGGCACAGCATACGGCCGTAGGTATCCCCAGATTGGCACAGCAGGTCATCAGTTTCGTTTCCAATAAGAATGCTGCCATCGGCGTAAGCGACGATGAAATGTTGGGCAAGAAGATAACTTATAAAGATAATGTCTACACCTTCAAGCCCAGCTATATGAACAAAACGCTGGAAGCAGGTGACTATGCACTGAACAGTGACGGAAATGCGTATGTCAAACTGGTGGCCGATGCAGCAACGAACACTACGAACAAGGTGACAACGGCACAGAGTGCCTTCCGTCCGTACTTCATAATGACTGCCAAGAGTCCTAGCCCGAAGAGAACTCCACAAAGCATCGTCTTTGGCAATGACTATAGTGATATGGAGGGCGAGCCTCAGAGTGCTCTTGATGGTAGACTGGAAATCTATGCAAAGGATCATAAGATTATCACCACGTCGCATCTCGAAAATCCTGTCACCATCACCATCGTCAATGTTGCTGGTATCACGTTCGCTAACTATGTACTCCAGCCTGGCGAAACCATCGAGACTCCCGTTCATACCAACGGTGTCTACATCGTGAATAGGAAGAAACTGTTAGTCAAATAATGAGTATAATGCAAGAAACGATAAAAAACATTAATAGGAGCAAAAAGTTACCTTTGGGTAAGTTACCTTTGGGTAATATATTGTATCTTTGTGGTGTTAAACCATTATTATAGTAGATATGAATGCGCCATTTCAATACGGAACACTTGCCACTAAGGACAATTTCGTCGACAGGGTGGAAGACAGGGCTCAACTGAAGAGTTTCCTCTCATCACACATTAATGTGATGCTGATTTCGCCGCGTCGTTGGGGAAAGTCCTCATTGGTAAAGGTCGCTATGGAGGAACTTCAAAATGAAGCAAAAGACGTATGTGTCTGTTTCATTGATGCCTTTAGCATTGGCTCTGAGGCTGAGTTCTATAGGACATTTGCCAGTCAGGTGATAGCATGTGCTTCAACAAAGTTGGAAAGGCGCATTCAAGATGCCAAGAGATTCCTGACGGGTGTCGTTCCGCAGTTGGTTATCAAGGACGACGTTACCAATTTTATGGCTTTCGATGTGAAGTTTGTGCCGCAGGAACAGGACAAGATGGACATCCTTCGTCTGCCAGAAACGCTTGCTGTGGCTAAGAACATCCGGATGATCGTGTGTATAGACGAATTCCAACAACTGGCTAATCTGCCTGATTATAAGAATATGGAGGGGAAGATGCGATCAGCATGGCAGCAGCAGGAGCATGTCACCTATTGCCTATATGGCAGTAAACGCCACATGATGATGGACATTTTCAACAATGCAAATTCGCCCTTCTATCGTTTTGGACAGATGCTTTTCCTTGACAAGATTGCTAAGTCGGAGTGGATGCCGTTCATCAGGGAATCGTTTGAAAAATCAGGCAAGCATATCTCAGAGGCTTTTGCCAGTCAGGTGTGCGATACAGTGGAATGTCATTCATGGTACCTCCAACAACTATGCTATTTCATCTGGAATGCAACGACGGGAGAGGTGGATGAACAGATTTTCCAATATGGCCTGCGACAACTTATCAATACCAATTCGCCGATGTTCCTAAGTGATACAGAGTCGTTGGCTCCAAGTCAGATAGAGATGCTCAGGGCCATCAAAGACGGTGTGCGGCAGTTGTCATCGATAGAGACGAAGAGAAACTATGCTCTGGGAAATCCAAACACCATCAGCAAGAACAAGAAGGTGTTAAAGGATAAGGACATTATTGAGGAGAGGAAGGGAGAACTTATATTCGTAGATCCCGTCTATCGCCTCTGGTTCTCACAAGAGTATGCCTAGAGTATGCCTAGAGTATGAATTGAACGATTAAAGAAGATATATAGATATGACACAAGATATGATGGAACAGCATACGAAACAAGGCGAGATAGTGATGTATCAGCCTGACGAGACAATCCGACTGGAAGTACGGTTGGAGAATGATACCGTATGGCTGACACAGGCTCAGATTGTGGCTCTTTTCCAAAAAGCAAAGTCAACAATTAGTTTTCATATTTCAAATATTTTTAAAGAAGGAGAATTAGATGAAAAAGTGGTTGTTCGAAAAAATCGAACTACCACTATACATGGAGCTATTGACGGAAAGAAGCAGACTCATGAAGTAGCATATTATAATCTTGATGTTATCATATCTGTAGGATATCGTGTAAAGTCTTTGCGAGGCACCAAGTTTCGTCAGTGGGCTACTGGTGTAATAAGAGAGCATCTTCTTCATGGTAATGCTGTCAGTCAGCAGTTGATGCGTATAGAACAACGTATAGACGCAAGATTCGACGCACAACAGAGTCAGATTAGAAAAATAGAATCAACGCTTTCAGATCATCAGGAAAAGATAGATTTCTTCGTTCGTACCAACCTGCCGCCTGTTGAGGGCGTACTGTTCGAGGGACAGATTTTCGATGCATACAAGTTGGTGGAAGCCCTTGTGAGGTCTGCCAAGCGAGAAATTATATTGATAGATAATTATGTTGATGCAACCGTCTTTGATTTACTTGAAAAGCGAGATCAAGGAGTGGATGCAACCATCTATACAGAGCAAGTTGGACAATCACTGCAGCATTTGCAACAACTGAACCAACAACAATATAGACGGAGGATAGAGATAAGGGAGTACAACAACCGTTTCCATGACCGTTTCCTTATTCTCGACGATGCCCTCTACCATTTTGGGGCTTCATTCAAGGATTTAGGCAAGCGCCTCTTTGCCTTTGAACTGATGGGCATTGATAAAAACACCATATTAAGCCAATTATGATTTTGAACGAAATGACACAAGATATGACTGAAAGGTTATTGAGTGAAAGAGATATAGAATACAAAATAGCACCAGAGGGTAGCCTCAGTGCACAAAGGGAGATGCCAGCTTCTACCCATACTCTAGCCATACTGAAAGAGTATGCCTGGAGTATGCCTAGAGTATGGCTAGAAGCAGCCTAGAGTATGGCTAGAGTATGGCTGGAGTATGCCTAGAGTATGAATTGAACGATTAAAGAAGATATATAGATATGACACGAAATATGCATGTATACAGTAAGTTTACAGACATGTTTAAATACCTTATAAAAGGAACATATGTTCATGAGCTCACGAACATATGTTCTCCGACCCATGAAGCCAGCTTCGTAGCTTCACGAACATATGTTCTCCAAAAACTGCTATTTCTGGTGGTATTGCTGACTGTTGGGGCTACCAGTGCGTGGGGACAATTGAAGGCTGATGGATTCTATTATATTGTCAGCAGTAGAGAGTATAACTCAACTGATGATAATGATTGCTATTATTGGGTTCCTGCTAAAGAATTCTTGAATAATAATATCGAACAGCCATTCTTGACAACATACAAAACAAAACGTGATGCCAACTCTATTTGGAGAATCAAGAATACAGAAGAGGGCATTTATTTAATCCACAATAATACGGGTAAATACTTGATCGAAAATGGTCAAGTTACAGGATTGGCGGTAAATCGTTTTAGAGTTCATCTTGAAAGGACGACTCCAACTAGCGATAATAAAGCATTGTTCATTTTGACAGAACCGGATGCTACAAACCATAAATATAATATCAAAATCAATAATATTACAAATGGATACTTAAATGTTGCTAATGGCAATAAGCTTTCATATAAACGTGAAAGCAACTCAGCATTAGGTATTATAGGTTATTATACAGATAATAACACAACTGATGCCGGTTCTCTTTGGTATATTGTGGAAGCTCCTGCCCAATGCTCTATGCCCTTAATCAAGGAGGATAATGGTAGTATTAAGATAACTTATCCTGTCTCTGAAGATGCAGGCATTACTATTTACTATACAACAGATGGGTCGGATCCCTCAGATGATAGCAATGCAAATCGACAAGAATATACTCAGGGTGAAACAGGCTTTTCTGCGAATGGTGTTTTTAATGTAAGGGCCTGTGCCGTCAAAGATACTTGGGCGACTTCTGAAATTGCTGAATTGCATGTAGTCATGGGCGATAGTCATGATTACATGATTGCGAGTGTGGCAAGTGACCATTTCTATATGACACCAGGTGCTGTCGATAATAATGGTAATACGCAAGTAACAACGACAAACATTCCGGGTAGCAGCACTGTATGGCATTTCATGGATGCAGGGTTTGATAATGACACTGAAACCCAGTATTATTACCTGTGTAATAACACATCTACTTCAGGCAGTTACCTCTATTTGTATTATGACCAGACAAATCACAAGCTCTATGTAAAAAGTAACGATGATTTTACGAATGCCTCTGATGATGAAAAAGAATACTACAAATTCAAATATCAGAGAGCAGAGAACAGAAAAGGTGTAGTGTTTACCGAGTCACCTGGTTTAATCATATTACCCAAAAAAGATTTAGACCGTGATATATATAAAAGTAATGGCAATAATCATACAGATCATATATTTATTAGTAGTAATAATGATGCTTTTGAAAATGTGAGAGCCCGATGGATTTTCAAGCCCTGCCCCAGCACTGATGATGCAAAGAAAGCACTATCAGCCATTGAATTTGCAACAACAGGAGTTGAGGATTTAAAGTATTATAAGATTCAGAATGTTGGCCAACCATCACGACATATAACTTCTTCAAGAGCAGACGGTTATGTTTCTACAACGACTTCCGAAGAAGATGGACAGGTGAATTGGTATTTGGTTAAAGTTAATGATGACCCTGATACATGGTTAACCTATTATTATTTGATAAATGGAGTGACAGGGAAATACATGTATTATTCAGGAACAGCAGCTGGCAGCACAAATGCCGCCAAGACGTTAGAATATAACTCTGCAGAGGCTGATAAATATAAGTTCGTTATTGTAAAGACTGCCTATACCGATACTCCCTACAATATTATACCAAAGTTGCTGAAAGACGAGGTAAACCAGGTTAATATCAGTTTGAATAATAATAATGATAATGCACTGAAGACTGCGAATAGTAGAAACAATACTGGAGCACAATGGACTTTTGTCCAGAACGAAGACTTTGTTTCTCCACCTATCATACGTTTTAATGCAAGTAACGAGGTTGAGATTACTGACCACACGGGCTTCGCTACAGCGATATACTACACTACTGATAGCTCTACGCCTACTACTTCCTCAAATCAATATAACGGCGCTTTCGACCCTGCTGATGATGTGACCACTATTAAGGCTATCTCCATCATCGGTGGCAAAGAGTCTGGCGTGACCACCTTCACGCCACCAGTGCTTTGCGGTTCCACTCATAAACGTCTCATTCAGAGTCAAAATAACGCATGGAATGAGACGGACTTCCATTTCTATATGGTTCCTGGTGATCCTGACAATAATAGTGTTCTTAGGGTTAATACCACATCACTATTCCGTCCCTCTATGGAGTGGTATTTCCTGAGTGCTGGTATAGAAAACGACGTCCAATATTACTATGTCGTCAATAATGCAAACGGGAAATACCTGCGCTGTGACGGTAAAAGCAATGTGTATCTGGATACCTATTCTAATTCCAACGACAACAAGTTCAAGTTTAAGATTGTAGAATCACCTACAACCGGAACATACAATATCTACCCATACGGACTGAATATTCTTATCAACAAGAATACGGACAACGCCAATAATGGTGTCATAAACACTGCTGATTATAATGTAAATAATTCGAATTCCGGCAACACTCGTTGGAAGTTTGTCTTGCCCAACACACTTGATACAGATGCACCATTTGATGTGTCGACTAACACTAGTGCACACTATTATAAGATAGCCAGTGTGGGTGGTAGTGGGTATTATATTATACCTCCGACTGGAGCAGGAGGTAATGCTATCGTTTCAAACTCCAGCGATGCTGAAGTGATAAAATCCATGAATTGGTATTTCGAAGAAGCTCAAGCTGCCGATGCTTCAGACTGGTGTACTTATTACCATATCCGAAATGCCATAACGGGTGACTATCTATACTTCACCAAGAATGACAATAATGCTGGTGCATGCCTCGAAATGCGCAATACGATAGAGGTTGGCAATGAAGACCGCTATATGTTCACCTGGGCGAAAACGGCTGATGCAACAGCCAACTACTATATCATTCCAAAGCTAGTGAAGGATAAGTCTCAGAACCAAATCAGTTCTTTGAGAAAGGGTGATAATGCTAATACAACTATAAGTACCCAAGTAACTAGAGGTGCAAGCAACTTTGCATGGACATTTGTTGAGACTCCTTTCTGTAATGACCCTGTCATCACGCAAGCCGTAAACAGGAAGATTTCCATTACTTGTCCCACGGTAGGTGTGGACATCTATTATACCACAGACGGAAGTGACCCTGTGGTGCCAGCAGCAGGAGATGAGCCTACAGGAGCAACCATGTTGTATAGTGCTCCGTTCACGCCAGCAACGAGCGTTAATGAGATAAGAGCAATAGCAGTCCGTCAGAATGACAATACTGCGCAATCTGCTATTGTAACCTTTACTTTGCCGAAGTACACCTATTATATTGTAAATAGCTCAAACAAGATTGCTGCCATCAGTAATCCCGTCCAACAGGCGGCGGGTACACCACTGAGTGGCTATACCAGCATTCCAGCAGAAATCAGAAGTGAGTATTTGAATGGAGAGACAGTGAACTACTATACATTTGGTACTGCTTATCATGTGGGTGATGCAGTTAACCCTGAGCTTTTTACCCCTGTCACCCAAACCCCAACAGGAGATGCCAATATCTACGTGAGATACAGCACCAACCATCTGACGGAAAAGACACTGCATCTGCAAGGTGCCCGCCCATTTAACCTTAAGGATCCGACGACTGGTCAATACTTTGTCAACAGCAGTGGCACAACTTTGACTTTCGACGCAACAAATACGGATACAGAACCAAGGGTACAGAATGTAAATAAAGACCATCTATGGTATATAACTGGTGGTGACCCCTATGCCGTACAAATTACATGTCCGCAAACAGACAACTACCTGACATCTATCCCTTCCGTATCAGCTGTTATTAATACATTTATTCTGATGGCTGAAGAAGGTTCAACGGTTACGTTTAAGGATGCTTCAGGTAGTGTTTCTGTAACAGTCAATTCCGTAATTCTTCCGCGTTCATACACGCTGATAGACAGGAAAGGTGTGGTTATAGAGGCAGGTATTGCTTATTCGGATGAAGCCGGTTTCAGACTACCCACTTCTTGGCGTAGCCCACTTGCAAGCTATCATTATTGGAATGCCACCGCATTTGAGGATGACGACAATGACGGAGTACCTAATGTGCCGTATGTCTTAAAATCAGAACCTGCTCCAACAGAAATCAACAATATTACTCAGGTAACAAGTGATAATACCATCTATGTTACCTACGATGTCGATAATACGAAATTGGACCTTGATGGTCGCAACCTCCTTGGTGTAGAGAATAAGGTTGGCAAAACTTATATGCTGCAGTTCGCGAACGGTCAGGAATTCTATCAAGAAGATGGTGTGGACGGTGTGATGGAAGATAAAGAGGTCGCAGGTGATGGAAAACGTAAAGCCATTTATCCTTATAGTAATGGTGATGCTTCGCTCTATGTCTATGGTAGTGATCGTTGGAATGAACAGTTGGCGAGTGGTGCTAGTACCCGTACCCGTTGGTTGTGGTATATTGAGCCTACGAAGGGCGTGCTCGACCCCTACCATGTGAAGATATCGTCATACCAGTCGCAGACGAATAAAAGCTGGAAAGTGACAGAAGGAGGAAAAGAAGTAACGAAGACGTGCAACTTCCACTCCTATCTGCGTACCTATAAACCCGATGGGTACAGCGAGATAGTGACGGGTGTCACCAACGACAATCCTTTGGTGCATGACCCAGCTTACGAATTCCCCACGACGCCTCCCGAGGACTTAAACAGTCTTAGTGACCCCTACTATGCTACGGAGTACATGATTCTGGGTACGTCAACGGATGATTTGAAGTTGCAGACTTATGAAAAGATAGATGGTGAGCGTCGCATCGTCAACTCCTTCGAGCAGTATTGGAAGAACAATCCTACGGTGCAGGGTAAGCTGACCACCCCTAACAAGGTGAATGTGGCAGGACGTAATGTAACGTTGAACGCCACGCAGAAGAGTGAGTTAGCCGCATTGGACGGGAATTGGCATGTATATGAGGCCTGGGCAAATTCGCAACCTTGGATACACAATGGCGATGCAGGTACTACTACAAGTAAGAAGTTCTTGAAAGAAGAGCACGTTTTCCAGACCATTTCAATGGACGATGGCTCTTTCAAGTTTGTAGAAACGGAAATTGACCCTATGCTTATCCTGCTCGACCAGCATGGATGGGAGATAGCACGTGTTAGACTTCCAAGTGGTCCTGATGACCCGAAACGTGCTGAGCGTTATGCAGAGATTCATAAGTATAGCAGTCCGATGGTGGCACGCTACCATTTCTGGAAGACAGGTTCCAAGGTTCCTGGATATCATAAATACAAGGTTTCAGACTATGCTACTATTAGCGATACAAATCTTAATGAATATACCGCAGACGAATTGGGTAGGGCAGATCTGAATAATTCCACACCGAACCTCCCTAACTACGAGACACAAGCCTTTGTCGCCGGTAAGGAGCGCGACTGGTATGTCACATATGATGTGGATCCTGAATATGCCGGCAAATACGCAGGTGCTGCCACGAAAGAAGCTACCTCGGCTATTCCCTACCTGATTAAGCAAAACAATCTCTATGCTCAGTATACTGGCGGCACTGACATCTCCACAACCAATACAGAGCCAGATATCAAGGATGTGCCCGTGGAAATGCAGTGGTATCTGAAACCGAACTTCGATATTGACGCAGAGATGGGTTATCTCTATTTGGGAGAAACAGGTGCTCAAGAAGAAGCAGAGAGTAAGGGGGATACCGAAGCTGCTTATTATGCTGCCGGCAAGAACGGCTTCGACCCCTATAATGTGCAGATACAGAGTGTTGCCAATACAGACCGTTATTTCACTGCCAATACGAGCGGTTCAACAGTTACCAGTCTATGGACGGGTACATCGGACGCCATAACCATGAATTATATGGACGTGAGGCAGCCCGGTATTATTGGCCTCGACCAGGTGAAGATGAAGATTACCAATGCCACGTTCATGGTGGTTGACGATGGCAATGGCAATATGCGGCTGATGCCTCGCTTTGATAACACAAAGGTGATGCAAAACTTCAACACGCTTGTCACACAGGCAGCAGCAGCTACGGCAGGCGATGATATATATCTTACTCCGGTGCCCAAGGTCGTCAAGAAATCATCAGATATCAAGGCTATGGGTGGCTATTATATGTTGGACTACCCCTTCTCAGCCGACGAGACTATCGGCACCAAGACGGCGCCCTTCAAGGGTACTATCGAAGGTAAAATAGACGAGAGCTTCAGCGTTTCAGCACCTTTTGTCGCTTATGCAGAGGATGCCGTCATCAAGAATGTGATTATCGATATCGATAATTCTTTTGTCAGTACGGATTATTCTACTGTTACAATCAATGAAACCGAAACGAAAGCACTGGGTGCCATTTGCAATTATGCGACGGGTGACACTCGTATCTACAACTGCGGTATCAATAGCGGAAGTGTAGGAGCCGGTGGTGTCGACTATGTCGGTGGTATCGTCGGCCTGTTAGGCGGCTATTCGCGCGTCATCAACTGTTACAGCTATGCCACCATCACCGGAGGCACAAACGTAGGCGGTATTGTGGGCTACAACTACTATGCTTCTACTGCTACCGATTTGCGCACGATGGTGATGAACTGTATGTTCTACGGTGACATTACAGGCGGTACGACGGTATCGCCCGTCTATGGTGGAAACAGTATCGACAACCTGAAAAGTGACAATGGCGGTCTGAATACCTTTAATTATTACGCCTATGATGAACTGAAAACAACACCTATTACTGATGGCAAATATAACTGTGCCCTGGCGATAGAAGAGAAAAACCTGACTCAATTTGAATTCTATCGTCTGCTGTTGAACAGCAACAAGAAATTAGCGGCCTACTATGCTACTGGTTCTGCCGAAAATGCAGAGCAGAAGATGGCTAAATGGGTATTAGAGACTGCGGACAGGAGTATCACTGATCACACTCCCATGCCATACCCAGTATTAAAGGCTCAGGAATACTATCCTTCTATTATCAACTACGATACCAGAGATCTGGATAATTATTCTGAAGAACACCGCAATGAAGGTCTTAAAACAGGTACGCTCGCTGTTACTATTAATAGTATAGGCAGCAATGCTCCTACTACTGGTGCTTCCATAACTAATGGGAGTCTGACCTTGACACGTACCGACAAGGATTTTGATCGATTCAACTACAACTACGACAAGGTACAGTTGCCTTATTATAATGATGTGGGTACAGGCAACTATACCGATGGTAAGGTGGTGACTGGTTGGAAGATTACCAGCATCACAGGCGGAACAGTTGGTAGTTACTCCACTGGTGCAGATGTTACTTATAATGCCAGTGGCGAATTGACAGCGACTCCTTATAACTTTGCTGACCGAAAATGTACCAATAAAGACCTCTATAGCGTAAGCGGTCGCATCTTTTCTCAGGGCGCCTATTTCGATGTGCCCTACGGTGTTACTGCCATCACTATTGAGCCTTATTGGGGTAAGGCAGCATACGTTGCAGATGCGAATTACGATGTTGTTTATGATGTCGATTATAATTCGCAGAATGTTACTCAGTTAGGCACGCAGGTAGATGCTAACACCCAGTTCAATGGTCAGACAGTATATTCAAGTATCTCAAGTGCCCTTAGTGCACTTTCGGGCGTTACAGACCCTACCGTTTACGATTATGCTGTTGTGCTGGTAGGAAATCTCCATCAGAATGGTGTTCCATCGAATGGAGACAAACCTTTCACGGTCATGTCTGTGGATGCAGATAACGACCATGAGCCCGACTACAGTATGATATACCATCATAGTGGACGTACAAAGATTTCTCCTATTCGTTTTGACTTCCTGAATATTCCGGGTACCGCCCAGGCTCAAAAACCAAAAGATGGCTCTACAGTTCTCAATTTCACCATCTTCGAAACTAGAGGATGGTTTGAGACCACCAACACCTGTCTGGTTTTCTCCAACCAGGTAGAGTATGAGAATGAGAAGTTAGTGACGAAGTTGGAAAATTCTCCTCTTATTCTTCTGGGTGGCGACTTTGAACAGTTCGTATCTACGCAGAGTAATGAAGTTCCGGGCAAGACCAACTATATCCACGTAGGCAGTAATGTCCACATCAAATCGTTTGGCTTGGGTACTCATGGCGATGGTTCGCAGTCCACACCACATAAGCCTGTTTCCGTAACAGGTGGCGCGTTTGACGAGTTCTACCTTACTGGTACTTACAACCAGGATGCTGCCATACGAGATGACAACGCAGAGTGTTACATCAGTGGCGGCTATTTCAAGGAGGCAGCAGGAGCATGTCAGGAGCAGATAGGCAAATCTGGCGGAACAGATAATGGTAATGTGTATTGGCAAATCTACGATGCTGACATGGATGCCTTTTATGGTGGCGGTATCAATGCAGCCAGACCTGTTCAGGGCAATGTCTCCGTTGATATTTTCAACAGTCATGTGACGCTCTATTGTGGTGGTCCAAAGTTTGGTGATATGCAGCCGGGCAAGAAGGTAACCACCAATGCCGAGGGATGTACTTTCACCAAGTATTTCGGTGGCGGATATGGCGGTACGTCCTATTCCAGGAAAAAATACTATGATAGTCAGACAACCAGTTGGACAGGCTGGGCAAATCAGTATAAAAATGACCGTGGTAAGTATTTCGATGGTCAAACCACTAACGCAGTTTCAGCCCAGTACGGAAAGAAAGGCGTGGGTGTTGCCACCGATTTCGAATACGAGTTCTTCGTATGGTCCACTGGTGGTACGGGTGGACGTCTCTATGTGAAGTTTGCGTCCTTCTCTCTGGCAACGTGTAATGACGTGGAATCCAACTTGAAAGGCTGTACTGTCATCAATGACTTTTATGGTGGTGGTAGCTATGGTGAGGTAAAGGGAAAGGCCACCTCAGTCCTCGACGGCTGTACGGTGCAAGGTAATGTCTTTGGAGGCGGCTATTCTGCCACCCTGCCACAAATTAATGTCAGGGGAGATCAAGGATTTACAAAGACTCCTAACTTCAATAAGTCCTCTGGTATGTTTGAACCGGGCACTATCACTGAGAGCGTGACAGTGTGTGACTGGGAGAATGCCAGCAAGGCAGGAATAACATTGACTAACGGTCAGTCAGGTAGTAAGCTAAATTCCTCTCCTTATTACGTTTATACCGATGTAGATTTGGATAACCTTGGTAAAGTGGGTGCCACTGACCTGACCATCAAGGGTAATACCTCTGTTGCAGGAAGTGTCTTTGGCGGTGGCGATATGTCGGCTGTAACTCCGAACCCGGATTATTCGGATAAAACCATTAAGGGCGATACCAAGGTAAATATCGAGAATGTGAAAACAGCAGGAACCCAAAACACCATTTCCAATGTCTATGGCGGTGGTAATACGGCCGATGTGACTGGTGACGCTGAGGTGAACATGATTAGCGGTACGGTCAGTGAAGACATCTATGGTGGTGGTAAGGGTGAGACCACGGTTGTCAGCGGTGATGTGACCGTGAATATGGGTGCAAAAGATGGCGGTGGTGCACTTAGCGGTAGCGGCATCGTGGAAGGCGATGTCTATGGTGGTTCTGCTCTCGGTGCTGTGAATGCCACGAAGGATCCTTCGACGGGTAACCTCTCGCTGAAAGACGGCAAGATAACAACGGTCAATATCTACGCAGGTGCGGTCAATGGTAGCGTCTTTGGTGGCGGTCGTGGTGACTTGGAAAGTGTGGGTGATGGTCACTCAGATATTGACGCCCGCAACTTTGGTCCAGCAATTGTCAACATGGAAGGTGGTACGGTAAGTACGGCCGTCTATGGCGGTGCCAATGTGAATGGTGTGATAAAAGACTATACCAGGGTAACGATTACTGGTGGTACGATACATTCTTCAGGTGGCGATATTAAGAACGTTGTCTTTGGTGGTGGTTTCGGTCAACCGACCATGGTCAACGGTAATGTCACGGTAAATATTGGAACTAAATCTGATGCTGAAACTCCTGTCTATACGGGCACAGCTACCATCTATGGTAATGTCTATGGTGGTTCTGCCTTGGGTGGCGTGAATGTTTCCGACACATCGGGCACCCCCACTGATGACACCGAGACAGATGTCAACCTGTTTGGTGGTACCATCTATGGTAATGTGTTTGGTGGCGGTCTGGGACGTAAGGATGCTGCCGCTGTGGGGACACCAGGAAGTGAAGGGTATAAACCTGCAGAATCTGCTGTTGCAGCCAATGTGGGTGGTGATGTCAACGTAGTGCTTGATGGCGCTAAGCTGAATATTGCCTATACGGGAACAAAAGATGAAAGCGGCGATAACCGCATATTCACAACCGGTCAGATATTCGGATGTAACAACCTGAACGGTACGCCAAAGGGACATGTAAAGGTTTGGGTAAAACGGACGGTGAATACTGACCCTGCTAAGAATGCTGTAAAGAACAATAGCGAAACTCCGCTTAACGAACGTACTACTTACGACGTAGCAGCTGTCTATGGTGGTGGTAACCAGGCCGACTATAATCCGACGAAAGCCACTGGTTCTGATGATGATAAGGCAGAGGCCTTTGCCGAAGTGCTCATCGATGGTTGTGCACTAACTAGCATAGAATATGTCTATGGTGGTGGTAATGCTGCTGCCGTGCCTGCTACCGAGATTACGATTAACGGTGCCTATATCATTGACCAATTGTTTGGTGGTGGTAATGGTAAGAGCACACCTGCCTTCACCAATCCTGGTGCCGATGTGGGTGTAATCGACAAAGATGCATATGCAACCGATCCTACCACTGGTATTTATGGTACCGGAAAGACTGTGACGAAGTTGGTTGGTGGTCAGGTACATGTGGTCTATGGTGGTAGTAACACGCTGGGTAACGTGCGTGGTGGCACTACACTGGAGAGAAACCAAAGCAACGACTGTCCTTTGAAGATAGGCGAAATCTATGGTGCCGGACAGGTGGCTCCTATGGATGGTGATGTTAACATCATCCTGGAATGTATGCCTGAAGAGTTTGTTTCTCAGGTGTTCGGTGGAGCTAAGAACGCTACCATCAATGGTAATGTCAGTCTGACGGTGACGAGTGGTAAGTTCGGACGCGTATTCGGAGGCAACAACGAGGGCGGTAGTATCAATGGCTCTATCACGGTGAACGTCTATGAAGATGGTTGTAAGCCGCTGATTATCGGTGAACTCTATGGCGGCGGTTACAATGCGCCATACTCTATCTGGGGATGTAACGATGAGGATGGAAATGGATCTTGGACGCCTAATAATCCAGCAGGAGATCCTCATGTGGCAGTAAATGCTGATGCCATCTCGGTGAATGTGTACTCATGTACCTCTATCGGTAAGGTGTTTGGTGGTGGCTATGGTGAAACGGCTGATGTCGTTGGTAACACCCATGTCTGGATTAACACCATGCAGGGTATTGTCAATGGAACAAAACAAACCTACGAGACTACACCGGAGAATGTATACATCGGAAAGATTGGTCAAGTCTTTGGCGGTGGCAATGAAGGTGCTGTAGAGGGTAACGTAACGATAGATATCGGTACGGCAACGGTTAACAAAGAACATTCAACAGGTCAAGATGCTGAAAAAATAGGTATTAGAATTATCAATGGATCTGATTATCTTGATCCATCAGACGGCAGCTTGGATGTAACACTTTCCGCTGGTGTCTATGGTGGAGGCTTCTCTGCTGACGTGGATGGTAGCACAACTCTGAATATCGGTACGGTAAGTCAGAATCAGGGAATCAACATCGGAGGTGATATCTTCGGTGGCGGTCTTGGTGAAACTACCCATGTTACGGGTGATGTAACCGTCAATATCGGTGCAGATACAGGTACAGCTCCTGCTCACAACTACGTAGGTTATGCCAACATTACTGGTGACGTCTATGGAGGTAGTGCCAAGGGTAAGGTGAATTCTCATTTGGTAGAGTCTACTGAGACGTACACTGATGGTAAGAGCACTCAAGTAAACCTCTATGGCGGTACCATTACTGGTAATCTATATGGTGGCGGTCTGGGTGAAGCAACGCATGCAGCTGACGTTTATGGTCCGGTAACAGTGAACGTTGAGGGTGGTTATGTCAATAATGTATTTGGCTGTAATAATGTGCTGGGTTCTCCTAAGAGCACGGCAACGGTCAATATTCACGGAACACCGACACCAGAATCACCGGCAACCTATATCATCGAGAATGTCTATGGCGGTGGTAAGGATGCTGCCTATACTGGTACAGGCGGTGTCAGCGTCGTGATGACCAATGGCTATGTGAATAACGTATTCGGTGGTGGTCTAGGTACAACGGCTACCGTGAACGAATCAACCAGTGTAACCCTGAACGGTGGCTCTGTGACCAACGATGTATATGGCGGTGGTAGCCAGGGTAACGTAACTGGTGCAGTCATTGTTAACCTCAACAGTGGTACCGTCGGACACGATGTCTATGGCGGCGGTGCATTGGCACAGACCAATACAGACTACAATGCCGGTTCAGAACCCGCAAACACCTATACAACTACCGTCACCTTGAATGGTACTACCATCAATGGTAACCTTTATGGCGGTGGCCTGGGACGACTGGCCGAAGCCGGTCCTCCCGCCGTAGCTGCTGTTGCAGCCAATGTCAACGGTCCTGTCACGGTGACGGTTTCTAATGGTAAGGCTGCCAATGTCTTCGGATGTAACAATCTGAATGGTGCTCCGCAGCAGGCGGTGGCTGTGACTGTCAGTGGCACTTCGGCTGTAGAGACTGGTAGCGCTATTAGCAATGTCTATGGTGGTGGTAATCTGGCAGCCTATACAGGCAATCCTACGGTGACTGTCTTTGGCGGTACCATTAACAATGTCTATGGTGGTGGTCTCGGTTCAACGGCTATCGTGACGGGTAACACCTCTGTCACCATCTCTGGTGGTACTATCGGCAACGATGTCTTTGGTGGCGGTAGCCAGGCCGATGTGACGGGCAATGTCGCTGTCAGCGTCAGCGGTGGTATCATTACCAACGATGTCTATGGTGGCGGTGCTTTGGCAAATACCAATACGGATAACTGGAATGGTGATGGTAGCGTTCAGTATGTAGCGCTGACGGTAAAAGCCGACCCAACGGCTGAAGAATTGGCAGCAGGGGTGTTAAAGACTGATGTCACTCCTGTTGCAGGATACTTCACAGAGGCTGCTGGTGTCTATACCCGTATTACGAATCCGGATGCCAAGGCTAATGGAGGAACCACCTACTATAGGAAGGCTGTCACCGGTACTTGGGCTGAGGACAAGACATCTGCCAGCAACACGACAACTGTCCGTTTGACCGGTGGACTTATTGGTAATGCCTATGGCGGCGGTCTTGGTAATTCAACAACGGCAGCCAACGTATATGGTGATGTGCTAATCACTGTTAATGAACAGGATAAAGACGGTGTTGCAGATGCCTCAAAGGGTGTTGCATTTGTGCAGGAATTGGAGAGCCCAACGATAGACGGAACGGTTTATCCGACACCGGTGTCCGGTCGTGTTTTCGGTTGTAATAATCACAATGGTTCGCCTACGGGTGAAGTCACTGTTCATGTCTATTCAACCCGACAGCTGGACAGCAACAACAATATACTCCCGGGTCATGGTTCATCAGGCAGAAAATATACTTATGAGATACAGTCTGTCTATGGTGGCGGTAATCAGGCCGATTATCTGCCGGCATCCGGCAAGAAGAGTCATGTGATTATCGAAGGTTGTGAAGTGACCAGTATTGAGAAGGTCTATGGCGGCGGTAACTCTGCCGTTGTTCCCGAGACCGATGTGCTGATTATAAGTGCATACGATATTGGTTATGCTTTCGGCGGTGGTAACGGTGGCCGACCCATCAAGAAAGAGGACGGCACCTGGCATGAGAATGAAGGTGCCATCGTCATCGGTACAGCCAAAATCGAATGCCAAGGCGGTAAAATCGGTCAGGTCTTCGGCGGTGGCGATGCCAAGGGCAGTTGTGGCAGCACGGCTCCTACTATTCCGACGGAAGGCTCAGGTACATGCCCGTTGTGGATTACAAGACTTTATGGTGCAGGAAATGCAGGTGATGTAGGCGCTGTAAACATCGTCTTGGCAGCATGTTCTACGGGTAAAGCGATAGAATATGTCCACGGCGGCTCCTATAATGCCCATGTCCACGGTGATGTACATCTGACCATTACCGGTGGAATCCTGAAGAATGTCTATGGCGGTAACGATGCCCGTGGTGGTATCCAAGGCGATATTACTGTGGATATTGAAGAAACCAATGACTGTAACCCCATTATCATTCAAAACCTCGTAGGCGGCGGTAACGAAGCGCCTTATCCGGGAACTTATAACGATGGTGGCATAGAAAAGCCCTATGACAGGCATGGCAAGATTACGGTAAATGTCAAATCTGCTACACGCATCGACAATATATACGGAGGCAGCTTTATGGCTGAGGCAAATGCCGATACAGAGGTTAATATCAACATGATAAAAGGTATAAAGGCTGGCAAAAAGGTAGAGATACCACAGGAGTTCGGCTATATACCTAATATATCCGGAGAGAGCGCTCCAATAGACGGTACCATTATTCGCACCGTTAACGACGCTATCGGTACTATCGGCAATGTCTATGGCGGTGGTAACATGGGCTTGGTTAAAGGTAGTGCTACGGTCAATATTGGTACATCCGCTACGGTGCAAATCATGGATCGCGTAACCGAAGAGGGAGTTAATAAAGGAAAAATAAAAATCAATCTTACCGGTGGCGGCGTGGCCTATGTAGATGTAGAAAACGGTCAGAACATCACCACAGGAACCATTGCTTATGTCGATCAGACGGCTCTCGGTGCTCATATCACGGGTGACGTCTATGGCGGTGGTAGAGAGTCAGATGTCACCGGCAACACGTATGTGAACATCTGTGCCAAGGATAACTCTGGCACTTACGAGGCTGTGGCTGAAGGAGCCGAAAAGGTGACCATTGCCGGTAACGTATATGGCGGCGGCAAGGGTGCTACCGACTCATACACATGTGAGAAAGCTATGGTGGGCGTTGCTAATGAGAACAACGGTGGCGATTACGGCGACAAGGGTACGCACGTCCACATTGGTCACGGCACAGTAGAGAAGAATGTCTATGGTGGCGGTGAGATTGGCCGTGTAGAATACGACACAAAGGTAACTATCGGCTTTGGCGACGGAACAAGTGGTGCTACGAAATCGCCAGTCATCGAGGGCTATGTCTATGGTGCCGGTCAGGGTGTCAGCACACACGGCTATTCCGGACTGGTGCGTGGTAACAGTACTGTCACCATCGCAGGCGACAGCTGGGTAAAGCATAGTGTTTATGGTGCCGGCAAGTTGGCTTCGTTAGGTCGTTATAATATTGCCAAGGATGAAGACGAAGCAACTCAACATAACGTAGAAATAGGTATGCCGTGGGGATTGAAGAGTGGCGGACAGAGCAGCGTCACCATCGGTGGCTATGCCGTGATAGGTCCTGAGACAGCGATGACGATGCCAACATTCGACGGCAATGTCTTCGGCGGCGGTAAGGGTATCCTGCCTTACGAGGACGTAGGTGCTGAGGGTGCCGGACGCTGGTATATGAACGGTAGCGTCTATACCTGGGAGAGCTATGCCGATGCGAGCAAGGAAGAAGCTTACATCAAGTATGTCGAAACATTAGGTATCACGAACAACACCGTGGTCACCATCGGCGGCAACGCCTTCGTCAAGGGCTCCGTCTATGGCGGTAGTGAGAACGGTTACCTGTTTGATGGTACGCAAGTCAACATTCAGGAAACTTGCCAGATTGGTGCCGGTTACGATAGCGGGCTTTCTTTGGGCAAATATGAAGAATCAGCATTCATTGACCCAACAGGAACTCCTGTCACGGACGGTAATGCGTTGAAGGAGTGTGCAAGTTGGACGTACGCCAGCCCGTATGCTTCATACGACAGGTTCGCCAACGAGTCGGGTTACGACTCCAAGGGCGGTGCTGTCAGTGCTACTGACGGCCACACATTCTACGGCAACGTCTTCGGAGGCGGATCTGGTAAAGACCCGTACAAGCCTGGCAAGTGGCACCAGAGGGCTGGCTCGGTGGGCGGCAATGCCGAAGTGAACATCACCGGCGGTCATATCCTGACCAGTGTCTATGGCGGTAACGAGATGACCGACGTCAAGGGTTCGTGTACCATCACGATGTCGGGCGGCACGCTTGGCGTACCGCGCACCTTGGAGCAGATTGCCGCGCATCCCGTGACCTGCTACCTCTTCGGTGCAGGTAAGGGCGACCAGCGTGTGCTCTTCAACACCTGGACCAACGTGGCCAGTACCAGCGTCACCGTCAGCGGCGGCACCATCTACGGCTCCGCCTTTGGCGGCGGTGAGGATGGTCACGTCCTTGGCAATACGCAGGTGAACATCAGCGGAACAGCAAAGATAGGCACCTGGGGCACCTCCTACGTGGATGGTAACATCTTCGGTGGCGGCCGTGGCTTCAGTGGCGATGCCCTCACGGCCGGTACTGTGGGTGGCAATGTCAATGTGAACATCACTGGCGGTACCATGCTCGGCTCCGTATATGGCGGCGGCCGTCTGGCCTCGGTGGGATTATTCTTCACCGACCCTAACGATAACAAGTATGGACAGCTGCATGAGGATGTCGGTGACAACACCTACGGCCACATCACGGTGAACATCACTGGTGGTACCATCGGAAACACCAGTGAGACACCTCCGGCAGACAGCAAATACTCTAATATTAAGCACAGCGGTAACGTCTTCGGCGGTTCGATGGGTCGTCTGACAAAGCTCGACGGTACAACCATCAACCCGTTGTGGCCGGAACTGGCACAGTCGAAGACCTCTACGGTGAACATCAGCGGCAGCAGTACCCACATCACTCGCAACGTCTATGGCGGCGCTGAGTTTGGTACCATTCGCGAGGATGCTTATGTCACCATTGGCGGAACAAGAAACAAGGAGACTGGTGTCATAACGCCATCTGGTTCTCCTACCGTCAGCGGCAACGTCTTCGGTGGTGGCTATGGCAGCGATGACCATGAGCATGCGACACCTATTGCAGTAAAGTGGAACGGTGCTACGATGCACTATGTCTATACGCCTATGCAGTGGGCTGGCATGGTGGGTGGCAACACCACGGTCAGCGTCTCTGGCGGCACAGTAGAGAAGAATGTCTATGGCGGCGGCGAGCTGGCCAGCGTGGGCATCATCGACTATAGTGTGAAAGAAGATGCTGATGGCCCATTCACCATCAATGGTACACGATATTCTTATAAGACGATTGTCAAGCACACCGATCTTACTAAGAGTTTTGCCTTGAGTTGGCCTTACAAGTTTGAGTATGTGTCTAACAAGCCTGATTCTGAAGAGAAAGGCGGCAAGGCAACCGTCACCATCACCGGCGGCCATGTTGGAACAGCACTTCAAGAAGATGTGCAGGGCTACGTCTATGGCGGCGGCATGGGTAAGGCTATGGAACGCTACAAGGAAGCTTTCTGTGCTAATGTGCGTGAGACGGAAGTAAACATCCACTACAGCACCACACCGGCACTTGGTTCGCCCGACATCTTCGGTGCCGTCTATGGCGGCGGTGAGAATGGTCACGTCTATGAGAATACCAAGGTCGATATTACTGGCGGTCTTATCGGCATGAGCGTCTATGCCGGTGGTAAGGGTAAGGACAAATATCACGTCAAGCGTGCGGATGGACAACTGAAAGATTTCAAAACCAATGAGTTTATTGAAGGCGACATCTACAGCATCACCGCCGGTAAGGTCTATGGCAACACCAACCTCACTATGAGTGGCGGTCATGTGACGCGCAGTGTCTATGGCGGTGGCTTCATGGCTTCCGTGGGCAAGGGCAACTATGCCGGTGGCGACGACGACTACTCTAAGTTCGGCAACATGTGCGGCTACGGCGAGGCAATCGAGGGCAACCTGTGGGATGGCGTGAGCGCTAATAGCCAGGCTTTCCTGGGTAGCGGTAAGGCCACCATCACCATCACCGGCGGCACCATTGGCACGGCCGATGGCGTCTATGGCGATCTGCCAACGGGCAATGTCGTGGGCGGTTCGCGCGGTGAGGCAGCGCCCAACGTCTTCAACCAGCCTGTTCACCTGTATAACCCCACCTTCCATGTGGGTAACATCAATGAGGCCGAAATCATCATCGGCACCAAGGACCAGGCTACCGACCCTGCAACAGCAGGCACTTCGGGCAATGCGCCCCGTATCTTTGCCTCTGTCTATGGCGGCGGTCAGGACGGTCACATGCGTCGTGATGCCAAGATCACCATCTACAGCGGTGAGATAGGCAATAAATATACCGATGAGGATCAAAGCGACTTGCAGTGGCAGCACCGCGGCAACGTCTTCGGTTCCGGTTCCGG